>LFRM01171510.1_pt1 | contig 11338 bp, 9 predicted proteins | sample 618341 | NCBI WGS metagenome assembly LFRM01 (sample SAMN03654438, study PRJNA283298) | anaerobic digester metagenome | isolation source: pool of bioreactors CSTR01a, CSTR02a, and CSTR03a thermophilic anaerobic... | place: Denmark: Kgs. Lyngby | collected 2014-05-21
CAGTAACCCATTCGTATTTTTATTTGTACCACGCTGCCATGACGAATAAAGTTCTGCAAAATATACGCTACATAGGCTCTTTTGCGCGATGTACTCATGTCCATAAAATTTGTTACCATTGTCCAGAGTGAACGTATTCATCATCGTGTGGTTTGAAAAGTACATTAATAGCCCGAATTACTTGTCTACGGGTTCCTCGCTGGACCGGTGTGCGAATAAATAACGGTCTTTACGGTCAACTAACCTCACCAGATTACTACCTTTGCCATGTGCCGTATCGCCCTTCCAACATCCTGCCGCTTCAGGTCGCTCGCTAATTGGTACCCTATTACTGACAGAGTCGCGTCGGTCGTGCCCTCCGTAAAGCTCTAGGTACGTCCTACTTATACAGTTGCTAATTTTTAATCAGAAACCAGCAAGCCCGCTTATGACTCACAGCTATATGAAGATGTCCAAAACGCAGTCTTGCTGAAATCTGCTCTAGAGTCATACCATCCTCAAGCCATGCTGGAAGATTTTGCCTGAGCGACATAGATGGTTTTGAATACTTGTATAATTCTGTTCGTCGGATCATGCTTTTAAGTTGTAAATGAGTTGCCTTATAGCTTATTTTTAAACGGTTTCTGCGCACCTCACGGCTGCTCGTTGATGGATGTACGCTTACTAGTTTAGCAATGCTGAGTTGCGATTTTCCACAAGTCAATCCCGCTTCAATTTGGTATTGTTGCACTTGAGTGAGTTGTTGGTAATGCGTGATCACTTGCGCTGAACTCCTTTGGTGTGAGAGCTTGGAATTTACCTGTAGTTGGCTCTCTTCCTAAAGTTTCAAACGTTGTGCTTATTGTATGAATTCAAGTATAATCGGTGGAGGTAAATTGAATCGTTTTTCTGAGATGAAAGGTTTTAATAAATAATTATTGTAAAATTTATATTATTTATTTAATTTGAGCTATATCATAGATTTTTTGCAGTTTATAGTTAGTAGAGATTTTAGTTGGACTGCTATAGCGTTGACGATTTAAAATAGACTAAGTATTATTAAAAATTAATACAATTGAAAGCATATTAAATTTTTAGTTTTTAGTTAGTAAGATTATAATTTAATGTATTTTATAAAGATTTAACATTGAATTATTTTATTTTTTCATCTGTATTATTTTTTAAAGGTATTTATGATTAGATTTTTTATAAGCATGATTTGCTCGATTGCAATTCTTATGCAGCCTTTATTTTTCTCAGTCATGGGCTTGTTGGGGTTTGAATACGAAGGATCAGATTCAAGTATAGTATATGTGGTTTATCTCATTATAGTTGCTGTGTTGTCATTGACTGCATATGTTTATGCAGCAGTTCATAAAGGTGTTTTAAGAGGCGAGTTATTGTTACTTTATGTGTTTTTAATTGTTTTTTTCATACATGGATTGTGGGTTATTTTTGATCAAATAAATACACCTTTTTTACCTATGTTTTTTATTTTTTTCTTATTGTTGGGCTTGCCAGGGTTTTTAAGTGCTGTAACAGTGATCAAACTGAATCTAGTTCCAGAATTATTACGTATTTCTGAAGTTTTTTTTATATTAATTGCAATTGGAATTACTCTGTTTTCAGTATTGCCATCTTTAGCAGGTGTGAGAACGGCAAGTATTGGAGGGGCAACCTACCAAGCACTATCATATTACGCTTCCTTTTCATTTGGTATGCTACTTGCTTACAGCCTACATTTACCTAAAAATATGAGATATAAATTTACCTCTAAAATTTGGTATAGATTTACTAGTTATACGTTAATGTTTAGTTGCATACTTGGTTGTCTCTTAGGCGGTGGGCGCGGAGCGTTTATATTACTGTTAGTGTATTTGGGGCTAAGTACAGCAAGAATATTTTTCGATAAAAAAAACATATTGACTAAACGTGGTTTGCTCTATGTTTTTATCATGGTGGGTACGATTATTTTAATTGTGACTATTTTCACAACCATGTTTTGGGAAAATGAGTTTATTCAATTTGGTTTTAACCGTGCAATAGGGTTTATCTCGCCAAGTGGTGGGATAGATCTAGCGGAAGGTAGTTCGGGACGTGATACAGTTTATAGTATCGCGCTGAACTATATTCAGCAGCGGCCTTTCTTGGGTTATGGACCTTTTGGTTATTTCGAGCAAACAATACAATCGCATAATATATTTTTAGATATTTTATTGCAGTTTGGAGTTTTTGGATTGATGTTGTTCTTAGCTTTGATGTTGGGCATCTTAATAAGATTTTTCAAACACAGGAGTAATCTGATAAGTTTTTGGCTTCTATCACTACTGATATATCCACTAGTTATGCATATGTTTAGTGGTACTTATATGCATAATAGTATATTTATATTTGGTATATGTTATATTTTTCTAATGAAAAAAGAGCGTTATTCAATTGTTTTTTAAATTGAGTCTTTAATTTTTATTTTAATTTATAAGTATTAAAAAGCATTTATGTAAGTTTAGTGAATGTTAAAGTGATATGTAAAAGTATTTAATTTGTTTAATTAATTATTAATAAAATGTATACTGTTTTCTTATAATAAATATATAATTTTAATAGTTATATTTTAAAAGAGGTTGAGTTTGATAAATAAAAAAATGAAAGTTTTCTATATTCAAGAAGTTTTAACTAGCTATAGAAAACCATTAGTAGATGCACTCTCTAGTGAATATGATTTGACAGTATTCGCAGGTATGCCTGCTAACAATAGCGGGTTCAAATCTGTTACATATAAAAATTCAAAAAAAATAAATGCTCCTTGTTTTTATTTTTTTGGGAAAAGGTTTTTTTTCCAGAAAAATATTATTAAAAATATTGTTTTTAATAAACCTGAATCTATAATTATAGCGGCAAGTACTAGAAATATTACTTATTGGCTTGTTCTTGTATTGTGTAGTTTATTAAATATTAAAGTTTTTTCGCATGGACAAGGTCTTTATTCTAAACCAAATCCTAGTCACATGATAAAATTAGCTTATAAAATAATATCGATTCTTACATATAAATATATAGTTTACTCGTACCCTAGTAAAAAATTGACAATTCAAGCAGGATTTAATCCAAAAAAAGTTTTAGTGGCAGAGAATTCAATGAGCTTTGATGTGAGTGCTAAGAAACAAATTAAGTCAGGCGATGAAAGCGGTATTATTTTTATTGGAAGATTACGTGATAATTGTAAATTAGAAAAATTGATTGAAGCAACTAAATTGTTACGATCAGATGATAAAAATATCAGTTTACATGTTGTTGGTTCAGGGGTACTAGAAAAATATTATCGTGAGAAATATAATTTCGAATGGCTTGTTTTTTATGGTGCTGTTTATGATCACCAAGAAATTTTAAACATAAGTGAACAGTGCAGATATGCTTGTTATCCTGGTGGTGTGGGATTAAGTGTTGTGCACTTTTTCTCACTAAAACTCCCTCTTATTATTCATGGAACTCTGATTAATCATGGTCCCGAAGCTTCATATGTAAAAAACAATGAGAATGGATTCTTTTTCGATGAGATGGGAGGTGTGGACTCGTTATATGAAATATTGAAATCTGCATGGAGTATACCTTCTAACGCATATCTTATTTTAAGTAAAAATGCCTTTTTAGAATACAAAAGACTAAATAATCCACCTTTAGAAGTTAGATTTTTGAAATTAATTAGATGTTTTACTTGATAATTAATATTTTTATATTGTCTTTAATAAAGAATAAGTTATGTATTCAGAAATAAATGAAAAAAAAATTTTAATAAACGCTAGTAACTTACACATCGGTGGTGGAGTTCAAGTAGCTGCTTCGTTCTTGTACGAGCTTTCTTTAATGCTAGATATTGAAAATATACATGTATACGTATCAAGTGAAGTAGCAGAAAGTCTTAATCGTTTAAATACGGATATCTCAAGTTTTGCTCATTATGAAATAATTAATATTTACGGTTTTAAAGCTTTTTTTTCTAATCTAAATAATAAAATAAAAAAATATGATCTGGTTTTTACTATTTTTGGCCCAAATTATTTAAGAGTTAAAGCAAAAAATGAAATAGTGGGCTTTGCTCAGCTCTGGATGTTGAATTTTAATAATCCTATTTCTGACAAAATGTCTTTTCTCAGTAGAAATATTTTGCGGTTTAAGTTTTATATTCAATGGTTGTTTTTCTTACGAGCAGATCATTATGTTGTAGAGCTAGAACATGTCAAAAAGAGTCTAGTTGATAAAAAAGGTGTAGACAGTAAAAAAATTAGCGTTGTTTATAATACCGTTTCATCTTTATATAAAGATAAGAGTAAGTGGCAGCCTGTTAGCATTAAAAAAAATCAAGAAGAAATATCGCTTGGTATTGTCACTAGAGATTATCCACACAAAAATATAAATATATTGCCGATGGTTGCTGAAGCTCTTCAAGCTAAGCACAATCTAAAAGCACACTTTTACACGACGCTTAATGACGTTGAGTGGGCTACTAAAGATGCTTTCTTTAAAAGGTATGTCTCAACGGTTGACTCTCTATCTCCAGATCAGTGTCCGTCTTTTTATGAGCAGATAGATGCTGTTGTTTTTCCGAGCTTGCTTGAGTGTTTTTCTGCTACACCTCTAGAAGCCATGGTGATGAGTAAGCCTTTATTTGCATCTGATCGCGGCTTTGTACGTGATGTGTGTGGTGATTATGCTGTGTATTTTGATCCGTTAGATGCTGATGATATTGCTCTTAATATTGCAAACTATTTTAAGGCAGATACAGAGCGTGCTGAGCAGTTACAGCAAGCTAGAGATCATGCATTAGGTTTTTCTAGTGCCAAAGGTCGAGCTGAACAGTATTTAGAAATTATTCAACAACATTTGAAAGGTTGAAAAAATGGTATTTGATAACAAAACCCTCCTCATCACCGGTGGCACCGGCTCCTTCGGCAACGCTGTCCTCAAGCGCTTTCTCGAATCCGACATTGCTGAAATCCGTATTTTCAGCCGTGACGAGAAAAAGCAAGACGACATGCGCAAACGCTTTTCCAGTCCTAAGCTGAAGTTCTATATCGGCGATGTGCGCGATTATATGAGCGTACTCAATGCAACCCGTGGTGTGGACTATATTTTCCATGCAGCTGCATTAAAGCAAGTACCGTCCTGCGAGTTTCACCCGATGGAAGCTGTTAAGACTAATATTCTTGGTACTGAGAATGTTTTAGAAGCAGCGATCCAGAACGAAGTGAAGCGTGTGGTCTGCTTGAGTACTGATAAGGCTGTTTACCCAATTAATGCTATGGGTATTTCTAAAGCCATGATGGAAAAAGTCATGGTGGCTAAATCACGTAACGTTGATGAAACCAAAACCGTTATTTGCGGCACGCGTTATGGCAACGTCATGGCTTCACGCGGATCGGTGATTCCTTTATTTGTTGAGCAAATTCGCGCGGATCAGCCGTTGACCATCACTGATCCGAATATGACACGCTTTATGATGACTTTGGCCGATGCGGTGAATCTGGTGCTGTATGCCTTTGAGCATGGCAATAACGGCGATATGTTCGTACAGAAAGCACCAGCGGCAACTGTAGAAACCTTGGCGCGTGCGTTAACTGAGATTGTCGGTAAGCCCGAGCACCCGATTAACATTATCGGTACGCGTCATGGTGAAAAGCTTTATGAAGCTCTATTGAGTCGTGAAGAAATGCTCTGTGCGCAAGATATGGGTGAGTACTACCGTGTGCCGCCAGATTTGCGTGATTTAAACTACGCAAAATATGTAGACGAAGGGCAAAACGATTTGTCGAAAGTCGAAGATTATAACTCGCACAATACTGAACGCTTAGATGTAGCGGGCATGCAAAAGCTGTTAATGAAACTCACCTTTATGCCTGCTATCCAGCGTGGCGAAAATATTGCAGCTGAGGAGTAAGGCATGCGGGTTTTAATTACGGGTGCCAATGGTTTTGTCGGTAAAAACCTGCAACTGCATTTAGCCGAGCGTAGCGATGTCGAAGTACTGTGTTTTACTCGTGAGCATACGCAGGCCGATTTGTTGCAGTTGGTTGCAGATACTGATCTGGTGTTTCATTTGGCTGGCGTGAACCGCCCGCAAGACCCAGCCGAGTTTCAGCAGGGTAATGCTGACTTAACCCAAGCGTTATGCGATGCATTGCAACAAGCGGGTAAGGCCATTCCTGTGGTCTACAGCTCTTCGATTCAAGCAACGGCAGACAATCCTTATGGCGCCAGTAAACGCGCCGCTGAAGATGCTTTATTAGCCTTTGCTCAGCGTAGCGGTGCGCCTGTCTTTATTTACCGTTTAGCCAATGTCTTTGGTAAGTGGGCGCGCCCTAATTATAACTCTGCGGTTGCCACCTTCTGCCACAATATCTCGCAAGGTTTGCCGATTCAGATCAATGACCCAAGTGCGCAAATTAACTTGGTGTATATCGATGATGTGGTGGATTCTTTCCTGCAAGTACTGGATGGCCAGTTAACGCAAAGCGGCTTTGTTGATATTGCTCAGCAGTATCAGATTAGCGTTGGTGGTTTGGCTGAGCAGCTGCAAGCCTTTAAAGACAGTCGCGATAATTTGATCACTGAAAATGTAGGGACTGGCTTAGTGCGTGCGTTGTACTCCACCTATGTCAGTTACTTAAAGCCCGAGCAGTTCAGCTATCAAGTGCCTAAGTACGGTGATGAGCGTGGCGTGTTTGTTGAAATGCTAAAAACCAAGGATGCAGGGCAGTTCTCATTCTTCACTGCGCATCCAGGTATTACCCGTGGAGGTCATTACCATCACTCTAAAACAGAAAAGTTCTTAGTGATTAAGGGCCAAGCTTGTTTCCGTTTCCGTCATATGCTGACGGGCGAGTTTTACGAGTTGCACACCAGTGGCGAACAGCCAGAAATTGTTGAAACCGTTACCGGTTGGACTCACGATATTACTAACGTGGGTGACGATGAAATGGTGGTGATGCTGTGGGCCAATGAAATATTCGACCGTGAAAAGCCTGATACCTACGCTAAGCCAGTGGGGCGTTGCGCCTTAATATCAGCCCCTAATGTGTGAGTGAGTTATGAGTATTCAAAAGTTAAAAGTCGTCACCGTTGTCGGTACGCGCCCAGAGATTATTCGTTTATCGCGGGTAATGGCAAAGATGGATGAGCACTGTGAGCATATTTTGGTGCACACAGGCCAGAACTACGATTACGAGTTGAATGAAATCTTTTTCCAAGATTTAGGCATTCGTAAACCTGATCATTTTTTAAATGCAGCCGGGCAAAGTGGTGCGGAAACCATTGGTAATGTGATTATTGCCGTGGACCGAGTGTTAGCCGAAGTGCAGCCACAAGCGTTACTGGTGCTCGGTGACACCAACAGCTGCATGGCGGTGATTCCAGCCAAACGCCGCAAGATTCCGACCTTCCACATGGAAGCCGGCAATCGCTGCTTTGATATGCGCGTACCTGAAGAAATTAACCGTCGTATCGTTGACCACACTGCAGATATCAACCTGACCTACAGCACCATTGCCCGTGACTATTTATTGCGTGAAGGCTTGTCGCCAGACATGGTGATTAAAACCGGCAGCCCAATGTTTGAAGTGCTGAACTATTACCGTGAAGGCATTGAACAGTCTGACGTGCTGCAGCGTTTAGGCTTAGAAGAAGGTAAGTTCTTTATCGTTAGCGCGCACCGTGAAGAAAATATCGACTCAGATAAAAACTTCTTAAAACTGGTGGATGTGCTCAATACCGTAGCTGCGCATTATGACTTCCCGGTAATCGTCTCTACCCATCCGCGTACACAAAAGCGTGTCGATGCGATGGGTGTCGAGTTTCACGCCAATGTGCGTTTACTTAAGCCAATGGGCTTTAAAGACTACAATAAGCTGCAGTTATCGGCTAAAGCGTCACTGTCTGATAGCGGCACCATTAATGAAGAGTCGTCCATTCTGAACTTCCCAGCCCTGAACTTGCGTGAAGCACACGAGCGTCCAGAGGGTATGGAAGAAGCTTCAGTGATGATGGTTGGCTTAGAAGCTGATCGGGTCATGCAAGCGCTGCAAATCTTGGAAAGCCAGCTTAGCGGTGAGGAGCGTACATTACGTTTGGTGGCCGACTACAGCATGCCGAATGTGTCCGATAAAGTTGTGCGCATTGTGCATAGCTATCGTGACTATGTGATGCGTAATGTTTGGAAGCAGTATTAATTTGAGGCAGGACGCTGTAATGGAAAAGATTGCAATAGTGAGCCGAAGCTTTTGGCCAGAAAATCCAGCTATTGGTGAAGCGTTGCTATTGTTATCGGAGTCACTGGCTAAGCATGCTAAGCCAGTCGTGGTTACTCAGGTAGGAAAAAGCTTTCCTGGAAAGTTACGAGCCGCTAAACGAGGTGAGGGCGTTAAGTTTGCTACTTTACCGAGCTTAACCAACTCCTCTAGCCATATGGTTTTGCGTGTTTTTGAGCTGTTGCTGTTTACTGCGTTTGTTTTTGTCAGTTTGTGCTGGCATCGTCCTGATAAGGTGTATGTGGCTACCAATCCACCGATATTTACGCCTCTGGCAGTGCGTTGGTATTGCTGGTTGTTTAATAAAAAGTACGTGTATCACCTACAGGATATTCATCCAGAAGCAACACAAGTCGTTACTGGTAAGACAAACTGGATAGAGCGCTTGCTTGCACGAATTGATATCAAAACCACGGCAAAAGCGACAACGGTTATCACTCTGACTGAACAGATGAAAACTTACATTACCCAGCGAACGGGCAAACAGTTACCCATTGTATTGTTGGATAATCCGTCTGTTCAGGGTGCGCAGCAAGAGACTGATATTGCTGTAGAAAGAAGAAAAGGTTTTGTCTATTGCGGCAATGCCGGCCGCTTGCAGCGTATCCCGTTACTGCTTGCGGCGATTGAGCGTTATTTAAGCGAAGGTGGTCAGTTGCCTTTTGTATTTGCTGGTGGTGGCATTTATACAAGCGCTATCGAGGATTTAGCGAGTCGATTTGAGCAAGTCAATTATTTAGGTGTATTACCCGCCAATAAGGCTGCTGCTTTGTTACGTGGGTACAGCTTTGGCTTGATGCCAATTGATGATGAAGTAACCAATTATGCGTTTCCAAGTAAATCATCATCGTATGTGTTCTCAGGCTGCCACGTGATTGCTATTTGTGGTGGCAATACAAGTGTTACTAAGTGGGTCGTGGATAATGAGTTAGGGTTTGTTACAGAGCCTGATGTTGATGCGGTAGTGAGCTTGTTTCACAAGCTTGAAAGAGAAGCTATACCAGCCTTAAACGTAGATGCAGAGTTATTTGAGAAGCTAACTCCTAAGGCGCATGCGGCCAGTCTTGAGCAAATATTAAAACTATAGCTTGGGTTATATATCATCTGAATTGGCCGCGTGCATTAGTAAACTATTGAGCTAAAAGTATCGTTGATAGGATTGAAAATTGATTACGACATGGCTAGATGCCTTTTACGCGATACAGCCCGATTCGAAAAATTCCGCCCAATCCGTCAGCTTCGGCACCTCCGGCCACCGAGGTTCTTCCCTTGCCGCCAGCTTCAACGAACTGCATATTTTAGCAATCGCCCAAGCCGTAGCCGATTATCGTCAATACGCCAATATCACTGGCCCGTTATTTATCGGTTTAGACACTCATGCTTTATCGCGCCCAGCTTGGGAAGTGGCGGTGCAGGTGTTGGTAGCCAATCAAGTTTCAGTCTATGTGGCGACTGATGAGGGCGTGACAGCTACACCTTTGGTCAGTCGGGCGATTTTAGTGCACAACGCGGGGCGTGAGCAGGGTTTGGCGGATGGTTTGATTATCACCCCATCGCATAATCCACCGGAAGACGGCGGGATTAAATACAATACGCCGGATGGTGGTCCAGCTGACAGTGAAGTGACCAACTGGATTGAGGCGCGGGCCAATCAGTATTTGCGTGATGGCTGCGTTGCGGTTCAGCGTGTGGCTTTGTCCGATGCTTTGGCGCTGGTAGATGAGTACGATTATGTTGCTCGTTATATTGCTGAACTGGATCAGGTGGTGGATTTAGCGGCAATTCGCCAGTCCGGTTTAAAGCTGGGTGTTGATCCGATGGGCGGTACGGCGTTGGCGGTGTGGCAGGCGTTGGCAGCGGATCCTGAGTTAAATATTACTGTGGTCAATAGCAGTCAAGCCGCAGATTTTGCTTTTATGCCGCCGGATCACGATGGTCGTATTCGTATGGATTGCTCCAGCCCTGCAGCTATGGCCAATTTGCTCAAGATCCGCGAGCAGTTTGATTTGTCCTTTGCCAATGATCCCGATGCGGATCGTCATGGCATTGTCGATGCTGCCGGCTTGATGAATCCCAATCACTTTTTGTGCGTGTGTGTGGATTACCTGTTAACTCATCGGCCACTGTGGTCAGCATCGTTGCAGATTGGTAAAACCTTAGTCACCTCGTCGCTGATGGATCGTGTAGTCGCCGCCCACGGTCGCAAACTCTATGAAGTGCCGGTTGGCTTTAAGTGGTTTGTTGAGGGTTTATATAAGGAGCAGCTGGCTTTTGCCGGTGAAGAAAGTGCTGGGGCGACTTTGTTGACCTTCGCTGGGCAGACTTGGACCACGGATAAAGATGGCATTGTCTTGTGTTTGTTGGCTGCAGAGATCATGGCTGTGACAGGTTTAACCCCATCGCAGTATTACGCCAAGCTTACCGCGCAACACGGCACACCGTTTTATCGCCGCATTGATGCTGCTGCTACGCCTGAGCAAAAAGCCTCGTTTAAGGGTTTGAGCGCAGCGCATATTGTCGCTACTGATTTGGCAGGTGAGGCGATTACCTCTGTGCTGCTCAATGCGCCGGGTAATGGCGCGGCTATTGGTGGGATTAAGGTCTGCACTGAAAATGGTTGGTTTGCGGCGCGGCCCAGTGGTACTGAGGCGCTGTATAAGATTTATGCCGAGAGCTTTATCAGTGAAGCGCATTTGCAGTTGTTGATTGATGAGGCGCAGGGGTTGTTGGCTGGGGTGTTGTGAGGACGGGCTTTTCGTCTCTGCGAGGCTGTAAGCCGTGGCAGTCTATGGGTTGGCACGGCGTTGTTTGCAAGGTGGATTGCTTCACTTCGTTCGCAAAGACAGCGCGGGTCATTGCGAGGAGCGTAGCGACGCGGCAATCCATGGTTGAGCACCGTGCGGTTTGAGGAGTGGATTGCTTCGCTGCGCTCGCAATGACTAGCTAGGGCTCGCAATGATGCTAAACGCGGGCCAGCGGCCCGCGCTCCCAGGCCTCGTTTCTGCGAGGAGCGTAGCGGCGTGGCAGTTCATAGGGATAGGCTTAGTGATAGAGCGCAGTGT
>LFRM01163703.1_pt1 | contig 11334 bp, 10 predicted proteins | sample 618341 | NCBI WGS metagenome assembly LFRM01 (sample SAMN03654438, study PRJNA283298) | anaerobic digester metagenome | isolation source: pool of bioreactors CSTR01a, CSTR02a, and CSTR03a thermophilic anaerobic... | place: Denmark: Kgs. Lyngby | collected 2014-05-21
GTCCAGCGCCTCGGGCTGCTCGATTTTGAGAGCGGCGACAACCCCGCCGTGGTGCGCAACAACTACGACTGGCTCGACATGCGGCTTTCCGATTACATGCTGAACGCCGCCCGCTACTTCAGCATCAACCGGCTGATCACTCACGAGACCTATCAGGAGCGCCTGAAGAGGCAAGAGCACCTCTCGCTGATGGAGTTCCTCTACTCCACCTTGCAGGGCTATGACTACCTCTATCTTTACAAGAATGAGGGGTGCCGGCTTCAAATCGGTGGAAATGACCAGTGGCGCAACATCCTCGATGGCGTCGAACTGATCCAGTACGTCCTCGGTGAGCAGGCCTATGCGATGACCTTCCCGCTGCTCCTCGATCCCAGCGGCCAGAAGATGGGGAAGACTTCGACCGGCATGCGGGTGTGGCTGGATCCAGAGCGCACCTCGCCCTTCGAATACTACCAGTATTGGGTCAACACGCCCGACCAGGACCTGGAGCGCAACCTGAAGCTCTTCACCTTCCTGCCGCTCGATGAGATCGCCAGCATTCTCTCGGGGCATCCGCGCGACGCCCAGCATCGCCTGGCCTATGAAGCCACGAAGATCGCGCATGGCGAGGAAGCGGCACGCCAGGCCCAGAGCGACTCGAAATCTGCCTTTGCCGCACAAGGGGCGCTTCCAGCGGATGTGCCAACGCTCACTCTCACCGAGGCCGAGCTTGCCGAGGGCGTGAAAGTGACCAACGCCCTGGCCGATAGCGGTCTGGTGAAGTCGCGCGGCGAAGCCCGGCGCCTCCTTCAGCAGGGCGGCATACGCCTCTGGGATGAGCGCCTCACCGATGTGGATCGCATCTTTACCCCCGAGGATTTCCGCGAGGTGGAGGGCGTGCGTGCCATCATCCTGCGCGCCGGCAAGGGCAAAGTGCTCAAGATCTTGCTCTCGTGAGCCATTTGGGGCCGGGCGGCCTCTCTGTCCGGCCCCTGCTCAACGCCCCTGTGGCAAAGATGTTGACGCCACGTGGATACACGGGTATAATGGGCGCGGCACTTGAGGGCCCGGGCAGTCTGTTCCCGCTCGATGCCCTCGCTCTATGGAGCCGATGGCGCTGTCCATGACGGCAGCTCCAAGGAGGGAGAGAGATTGCTATGCGGAACAATAGGCGCGCCTTTACGTTGATTGAGCTACTAGTGGTCATTGCCATCATAGCCATCCTCGCCGCGATCCTCTTCCCGGTCTTCGCGAGAGCACGGGAGAACGCTCGCAAGGCGAAATGCCAATCCAACTTGAAGCAACTCGCGATGGCGGGACTGCAGTACGCCCAGGATTACGACGAGTGCCTCTTCAAGTGCTACCAGCCAAGCCACCTGGGCGCGTCCACGCTGCGCTGGTACTACACCAGTGACACCAACGTCGGCCTGCTCTACCCCTACATCAAGAATGCCGAAGTGTTTTCCTGCCCAACCCAGAACTACTACGGCGCCAACAGAGCCCTGGCGCTTGGAGGCGGCACCGGCATCATCACGATGGCCTCTATCGAACAACCGGCCGCGACGGTCTGGCTGGGCGACGCGCTCCCCAAGGGCGGGGATCCGAACACGGGCATGGGCCCCGCCACCACCCAAAAGGGCAGCGAGCTGCGCCCTCTCACGGCCGCCAACCTCGCATCGTATGGCCCTGGCACCGCGTGTGACGCCCGCTCGCTGCTGGCCCACCGGCACAGCGGCATGGCGAATATCGCGTTTGTGGATGGGCACGTCAAGGCAATGAAATCCGAGGCAACCACCTCGCCGGAAGATATGTGGGATCTCAAATAGTCGGATGCACTCGGGCCCGCGCCCGTGGCACATCCGCATCGCTTCGGGCACGTCGGCCCGTAAAGTAGATGAGCCGCGCGTCCGGCGGGAAAACCCGCCGGACGCGCGTGTGAATCAGGCCAGGCGAGCTGGCGTACCTTCCGGTCACGCTCGGGTGACGCTGAGGTAGGCGTCCTGCCAGTCGTTGATCAGGGCATGATACTTCTCGTGGACCCCGGCGCCGACGCGCTCCTTCTCGATGCGCTCAAACTCGATCGCCAGGTGGCTGTGCTCCGCGGCAGTCAGCCTTCGCTCGGCCATCGGGAAGAGGACCTGATTCTCCTTGATGATGTGTGCGCGCAGCAAGGAGATGTAGCCGAGCGCGTTCGCCACGAAGTCGCGAGTGCCATTCTCGCCGGCACGCTCGCGTTTCAACGCCTCGCCCATTGCCCGGATGTAGGCTCGCCCTTGCGCATGCTCCGAGAGCATCACGCCAATCGGTCCATTCTTGACGGGCACGCCCCGGGCCGCCAGGGTGGGAAAGAGGAGGTCCTCCTCCTTGCCATGGTGGCACCGGTCTGCAAAGGTGCGCAGGAAGTCGAGGATACCCGCGGCATGTTCGAAGTTGACGGGGCGCTTGTTCTGGAGATCCTCGCACAGTCGTTCGAGAACCGAGAGCACGACCTGGATGCTCTCGTGCTCATCCCGCAGTTGGTCCGTCGCATACATGGCAGCTCATCCCTTCCCCAACGTTGGTCCCATCCTAGCACACCGCGCCAGTAGGCGCTATGACATTTGTCAACGGATGCGGGGGGAGGCCGCGCGACCTTACAGCCCGGGCTCGACGTGCAGCGTCTTCTCGTGGGTATACTGCACCGTGCCCGGCGCGGAACCGCGGCGCTTGACGACGTATTTGCGGAGAGTGTAGTCAACCGGCACGAGAGCCGAGTGCTTCGAGGCGCTATGGAGGGCGCACAGCTTCGCGGCCTCGCGGATCACCTCGGGCGGCACGCGCTCCGGATGCTTGCCGGTGCGAATGACGACATGGGCGGAGGTCACTCCTCGGGCATGCAACCACAGATCGTCTGGCTCGGCAATGTGGCGAGTGAGATGGTCATTCTCGGTGGCGTTGCGGCCCAGGAGCACTTCATACCCGCCAATCGTGCGCTGCTGGACGCCACTCGGGGTCGGGGCATGCCCCCGCGCGGCAGTGGCCGGGGTCTCGCGCAAGGCTCCCAGGGCACGCAGCTCGGGCTCTAGGGCGTCCAGCTCCTCTCGCGAGCGCGCCGCCTCCAGGAGCGGGCGGATTGCCTGCAGGGCCGACAGGCGCTCCTGCTCCTCTTCCCACTGCCGCTCCAGGTGCGGCACCGCGTCAACCAGCTTGCGCGCGCGTTTGAACCGTTTCTCCACCTGCTCGCGCACCGGGAGGGTTGGGTCCAACGCGAGCGTGACCTCTTTTTGCTCCGGATCGTAGAAATCGACCACGGTCACCTGCTGTGCCCCACGGGGAATGCGGCCCAGGTTCGAGAGGAGAAGCGTGGCCTCGCGCTCCAGCTCCGGGGCTTTCCGCGCGGCTTCGACCCCCTCCTCTGCCTCACGGATCCGGCGCTCGGCATAACGGGTCGTATCGGCCACCGCAGGCAGGAACGCGCGCCGGCGGGCCTCGACGGCTTCATGGGCGATGTGGTAGGTGTAGTAACGCTCCAGCGCCTCGCTCGCGCTCTCCGTCGGCCGGCGCTCGCCCCCGGGCGGCGGCTCGGTCTCCGGAAGAAACGCGGCACCCGCGGGCACACCACGGGCATCGAAGAGGAGTGCGGGTGCGTAGGCCGTCGAGTCGGCCACGGCGCGCAGCGCGCTGGCCACCACGCCAGGCACAATGTCACCGGCAGGGGTCTCCGCGTCCGCATGGCACCGGGCCAGCACCGCGGCAAGCGCCGCTGGCCCAAGCGGGAACTCGTTGCGCAGGAGGTCTTCCAACACCGCCTCGGGATGATCGCGGGCCAATGCGGCAATCATCTCGCCGGTCGCCTCCGCCGGATCGCGCTTCCCGCCCGTGGGAGGCGGCGTGTAGGGAATCCCCGGGTAGACCGGGCGCACGCGGCTCTCTCGGGCGCTCACGCGCTTGATTGCATCGAGGACGGTGCCGCCGGCGTTCACGAGCATCAGGTTGCTGTGCTTTCCCATCACCTCCAGCACGAGGAGCATCTCCGTCTCGCCGAAGCGGAAGGTGAGGTGTAGCACGCGGTCGAAGCCGATTTGCCGGGCGCTGGCGAGGAACGAGCCCTTCAGGTGCTTGCGCAGGAGCATCGTGAAGTGAGGAGGCGCGGTGACCGGGCGTCGGGCTGGCGAAGCGCCCCCCCCTGCCGGGGGCTCCGAGGGTTCATCGCCTGCTGATTGGGAGAGGGGCTTCTCGCCAAGGAGATGGGCGCGGCCATAACGGGCGTGCGCCGAGAGGAGCAGACGGCGGTTTCTCCCCCGAAGGCGGAGGGTCAGAACCACCGTCTCCTCTTCCGGCTGGTGCACCTGCTGCACCTGCGCCCCGGCCAGGGAGTCGATCTCCCGAGCCACCGCAGCCATCGCGATGCTATCGAACGCCATGATTGACTATTGAGAGCGGACGCCTCAGGTGCGGAGGATCGCCCCGGTGTTCGCCGAGGTGACCATCTTCTGGTAGCGAGCGAGCCAGCCAGACTTCACCTTCGGCTCCGGCGCTTTCCACTCTGCCTTACGCCGGGCGAGCTCCTCGTCGCTCAGCTTCACTTCCAGGCGGCGATTCGGGATATCGATCACCACGATATCGCCGTCGCGCAGGAGCCCGATGGGGCCTCCCTCGGCCGCTTCCGGCGAGATATGCCCGAGGCAGATGCCACGCGTGCCTCCAGAGAAGCGTCCATCCGTGATCAGCGCCACCTTCTCGCCCAGGCCCTGGCCCACGATCATCGAGGTCGGCGAGAGCATCTCCGGCATGCCGGGGCCGCCCTTGGGCCCTTCGTAGCGGATCACCACCACGTCGCCCGCCTTGACCCGCCGCGCAGCAATCCCCTCAAGGGCCTCGTCCTGGGAGTTGAAGATCACCGCCGGGCCCTCATGGCGCGTGATCCCCGGGGCCACGGCGCCCGTCTTCAGCACGGCGCCATCGGGAGCCAGGTTGCCCGTGAGGATCGCCAGTCCGCCCGTGGGCGCGTAGGCGTTCTCCACGGTGCGGATGACATCGGTATCGCGGTTCTCGGCCCGGGCGATGCTCTCACCCAGCGTGCCGAGCGTCACCGTCTTCGCGTCCAGATGCAACACGCCGGGCCGGCTCGCGACTTCCTTCAAGATCGCCATCACGCCGCCCGCGCGGTCCACGTCTTCCACATGATAGTGGCCCGCCGGGCTCACCTTGCAGACGTAGGGCACACGGTCCGCGAGCGCATCAATGCGCGACAGCGGGTAGTCCACGCCAGCCTCCGCCGCGAGTGCCAAGGTGTGCAACACCGTGTTCGTCGAGCCACCCATCGCCATGTCGAGGATGAAAGCGTTATCGATGGCATCGGCGGTGACNNGGCGGTGACGATGTCACGCGGGCGCAGGTCGGCCTCGATCAGCTTCATGATCTGCCGGGCAGCGGCGCGTGCCAGCTCCAGACGCTGGGGCGAGTTCGCCAGGATCGTCCCGTTGCCAGGAAGCGCCAGGCCCAGTGCCTCGCACAGGCAGTTCATCGAGTTGGCGGTGAACATGCCGGAACAGCAGCCGCACCCCGGGCAACCATAGTCCTCCAGCTCCTTCAGCCGGGCCTCGTCGATCAGCCCGGCCTGCAACGCCCCCACACCCTCGAAGACGGAGATGAGGTCGATGCTCTTGCCGGAAGGGGTGCGTCCCGCGGCCATCGGACCACCACTCACAAAGATCGTAGGCACATTGAGGCGCATCGCTGCGTTCAACATGCCCGGCACGATCTTGTCGCAGTTCGGGATGCAGATCAGGGCGTCGAAGCAATGCGCCGCGACCATCGTCTCCACGCAGTCGGCAATCAATTCGCGGCTGGCGAGGGAGTAGCGCATGCCCAGATGCCCCATGGCGATGCCATCATCCACGGCGATGGTGTTGAAAACGAAGGGGACGCCGCCAGCCTCGCGCACGGCCTGCTTCACTACCTCGCCAAAGCCGTAGAGGTGAGCGTGGCCAGGTACAATGTCGGTGTAAGAGTTGGCAATCCCGATGAACGGCTTCTCCATGTCCGCATCGGTCACCCCGACCGCCTTGAGCAAGCTGCGGTGCGGGGCTTTATCATAGCCCTTCTTGATCGTGTCGCTGCGCATGGTCACTCCTCCGGCAATCGCGGATCGCAGATTGCCGATCGTCGGATTAGGACGCCCTGGCGTAGGACGCCGATACCCTATTATAACACAAAGCGGAGACTCTGTCCTGAAGAAGGGCCTTTGGTCATGCCGCGTCGGTCATGCCAGAACCGACAGGGATGCTCTCTAATAGCTTGCCCGGCTGGGTGGCCGGCTCCCGGGGTGCGGAACCATCGGGCTCGAATAGCGGACCCTTTCAATGTCCTCTGCCAGCGCCACGCGGTGGCCCAGTCTCAACCCCAAAGGGCGCGCACTACCGAGCCTGAGGTGCCCGACTCCTTCGTCCGCCGTATCGACGCCGGACCACCCGGCGACGGGACTACTCCTCTTCAACCGCGGGGCTCATGTGGAGGCCGGTGAAGAGGGCCACGGCTTCGAGGGTATACCGCTCGCCCATCTCCTTCCCGTGTCGCGGGAAGGTGGCCGGCTCGACGCGCACGGTGACGTTGTAGTCGCCCTCCTCCGGAATGCACCAGTTGGCGCCGTAGTGGTAGAGGAAAGGGTGCCAAAGGAAAGGCTGCACCTTGGTGCCCAGCTCTTGCCCCCCAGGCGTGGAGAGCGTCACATAGACGCTCAGGCCAGGGATGAAACGGCCGTCCGCCGCGTCGCGCACCACGACATCCACGTGCTGATTCTCGCCCGTAGAGGGCTTCCGCCAGTGGAGAGCGCCCGCATGCCACACCCATGCCCCCCGCGCGCCTCCTGTAGCGACGGCGATCGTGTAGTCGCCCACGCGCTGCTCGAAGCCCGGGCGCCCCTCCAGCAACTGCTTCAGGGCGTTTTCCTCGTCCTTGCCGGGTTGATCTCGGGCAGCGCTCTCGTTCTCATCCCGCATTCGTCATCTCCCTACCAGGCGGCATCTAGCCTGATGCCCCCACCCCGCTGGAGGCCGCCTGGTTGTAGTGTACCCCAAGCCAGGCAGCGGCAAACAGAGCGGGCAAGGACGTGAGGGAGATACCCCTCGTTAGGGACGAAGCAGAGCGAGCACTGGGAGCATACACTTGCATCCCTCGCGGGTGGGATATATACGCCGATGGAGTAGCTACCCCGGTAGGACTGGCGCCCCGTGTCGAGCAGGCCGATTGGCGCATGGAAGGCGCTTTGAACAAGCCGATAATTGAAAGTGGTGGGAGGAACTACTGGCCCTGTTCCTCTACAGGAGGCGGAGGCGCGCCCGCACCCTCCGCCTCCACTCTTTTTAAGAGGCGCGACAGACTACAGCCCCAACTCTGGCCAGATCGCATCCACGCGCGCCTTCACTTCCGGCGACATGACGATCTCCGGTGGCCATTCCCGGGTGTGCCCTTCCTCCGGCCACTTCCGCGTTGCATCGAGGCCGAGCTTGCCGCCCCAGTCCGGCATCTGCGAGGCGTGATCCAAGACATCGGTGGGCCCCTCGGAGAGGACCACATCGCGCCGAGGATCGAGGTTGGCGCCCACGCGCCAGATCACCTCGCCGATGTCGTGGACGTTGCACTCTTTGTCTACGACGACGACGATCTTCGTTGTCATGAGCTGGCCCAAACCCCAGATGGCATGCATCACCTTGCGCGCGTGCCCCGGATAGCGCTTCTCGACGGAGACGATTGCCAGGTTGTGGAAGGCGCCCTCCACCGGCAGGTTGAGGTCGACGATTTCGGGTACGGTCTTACGGATCAGCGGGAGGAAGAGGCGCTCCGTCGCCTTCCCAATCGGGCCATCCTCCATCGGCGGAACGCCCACCACGGTGGTCGGGTAGATTGGATCGCGCTGGTGCGTGATCGCCGTGAGGTGGAAAACGGGGTAGTCGTCTGCCAGCGAGTAGAAGCCGGTGTGGTCGCCGAACGGGCCCTCGCGCCGGCGCTCTCCCGGCTCCACATACCCCTCCAGGACAATCTGCGCGTTCGCGGGCACCTCCAGGTCGATGGTGCGGCACTTCACCAGCTCCACGGGCCGCTTGCGCAGGTAGCCAGCCAGCATCAGCTCATCCATCTCGTCGGGAAGAGGCGCCGTGGCCGCGTAGGTCACCGCCGGGTCGGGTCCGAGGGCAATGGCCACTTCCAGGCGGCGGCCAAGCGCCTCGGCAACGCGGTAATGCTCGGCGCCGCCCTTATGGCGCTGCCAGTGCATTCCCAGGGTACGCGCATCAAACTTCTGGAGCCTGTACATCCCGACATTGCGCGTCCCTCGCTCCGGATGCTTCGTGATCACCACGGGAAGGGTGATATAGGGGCCGCCATCCAGCGGCCAGCACTGGATAATCGGGAGCAGGTCAAGCGAGGGGGAATCGGTGATCACCACTTCCTGGCACGGTCCAGACGCGACGGTGCGCGCCGCCATATCCGCCAGCACCTTGAGGCGCGGGAGCATCTGCAGCTTGCCCACGAGCGTCGCGGGAACCCTCGGCTCCAGCAGCTCGGCAATCTCGGCGGCCAGCGCGTCGATGCTCTCAGCACCAAGCGCAAGGGCCATCCGCTCCATCGTGCCGAAGGCGTTGGTCAGCACCGGCCAGCGGTGGCCCTTCACGTTGGTGAAGAGGAGCGCGGGCCCCTGCCGCTTCACGACACGGTCGGTGATCTCGGTAATCTCGAGGTGGGGATCTACCTCGGTCTGGATCTCTTTCAACTCCCCCCGTTCCCGGAGGATTTTCACAAACTCCTTGAGGTCGCGATACGCCATACCTGATTCCAGATTCCCTCATCCCGCAATGCCACGCGGCTACCGCCCAGCGTTGGCAGAGAACTCCTTCATCGCCGTTCTGCGCGCTGTGGGCATCGCTTGGTGGCAGCGGCAAACGCGCGGATGCGCAGGCAGCCTTGCTCCTATTCGGGCTCCTGCCCGGCGGAATCCTGCCATCAGGAGGCGCAGGACGTGGAGAGCGCTCTCGCGGAGAGCAGCGCCATCCATCTCACGCACGAATCTTGCATTGACTTGGGTTCGTCACCTGTGCTATACTTGTCCGGTACGTCGAGAATGTCGCTATGTTTGAGAGTCTGACAGATAGGTTACAGGGCATCTTCAAGGGCCTGCGCAATAAGGGGAAGCTGACGGAGCAAGACGTCAACGACGCGCTCCGGCAGGTTCGGCTCGCCTTGCTCGAGGCGGACGTCAACTTCAAGGTGGTCAAGGATCTGATCGCGGCCATCAAGGAGCGGGCCATCGGGCAAGAGGTGTTGCAGAGTCTCACCCCGGAGCAGCACGTCATCAAGATCGTCCATGAAGAGCTGACGAAGCTCCTGGGCAGCACCGAGACGCGCATCCAGATTGCCTCGAAGCCCCCCACCGTGATCATGCTGGTGGGCCTGCAGGGAAGTGGAAAGACGACCCAGGCTGGCAAGCTTGCGCTCCACCTGCGCAAGCAGGGAAAGCGCCCGCTGCTTGCCGCCCTCGATATCCACCGCCCGGCGGCCATCAAGCAGTTGCAGGTGGTGGGCGCCGGTCTCGACATCCCCGTCTTCACGCTGGGCGAGCAGCAGCCGGCGCAGATCGCGCGCGCGGCGGTCAGCTATGCCGAATCGCACGGCCACGACGTCGTCATCCTCGACACGGCAGGGCGCCTGCACGTGGATGATGAGATGATGCACGAGGCGAAGCAGATCGCGGACGCCGTGACGATCCACGAGACGCTCCTCGTAGTCGATGCGATGACGGGTCAGGACGCGGTGAACATCGCCGAGCAGTTCAGCGCGGCGCTGCCGGTGGATGGCTTCATCCTCACGAAGCTGGACAGCGATACGCGCGGCGGCGCGGCGATTTCGATCCGCGCGGTGACAGGCCGGCCCATCAAGTTTGTTGGCATCGGCGAGAAGATGGATGCCCTGGAGACGTTCCATCCAGACCGGATGGCCAACCGCATCCTGGGCATGGGCGACATGCTCTCGCTGATCGAGCGCGCGTCGCAAGCCGTGAGCAAGGAGCGAGAGCGTGAACTAGAGGAGCGGCTTCGCTCCAAGGACTTCAATCTCGAGGACTACCTCGAGCAGCTTGCCGCCGTCAAACAGATGGGCCCATTGGACCAGGTGCTCGGGATGATACCGGGCCTCAGCGGCCTGATGAGTCGGCGTCAGGTTCAGGTGGACGAAAACCACCTGAAACGGGTAGAGGCGATCATCCAATCGATGACGGTTCAGGAACGACGGCATCCCCACATCATCAACGGGAGCCGCCGGCGGCGGATCGCGCGCGGCAGCGGAACCGCCGTGCAGGATGTCAATCAGATGCTGAACCAGTTCGAGCAGATGAAGAAAATGCTGCGCCAGTTCAACGAAATGGAGAGCGGGCGCAAGCGACCGACACGTTTGCCGTTTTCATTCTGAGGAGAGGCGACCGCGCCAGCTATTCGGGCGCGGGGCGGCCTCGAAACACACCGAGGAGGGAACCACTCTTGGCAGTTAAGATCAGGCTCCGGCGCATGGGCAGCCGCCACCAGCCGATTTACCGTCTTGTCGTTGCGGATTCTTCGGCGCCGCGTGACGGTGCCTTTATTGAGACCATCGGCCATTACAACCCGCGCACCGAACCCGCTACGGTCGTCATCAAGGAGGACCGGGCGCTGGAATGGCTGAGCAAGGGTGCCCAGCCCACCGATACCGCACGCTCGCTGCTCAGGCAACAGGGTATTCTGAGCCGCTTCGCGGAGGCAAAGCGCGCCGCGAAGGCCCAGGCTTCCTGACGTCTCACAGCCCGCACGAGCTCCGCAGCCTGCCCCCCTCTGACGAGGCATACCGGTGGCAGGCTACTTGGGAGATGAGATGAAAGACCTGGTCGAATACCTGGTCAAGGCGCTCGTGGATCATCCGGAGGCTGTTGAGATCATGGCATCGCACAGCCGTGAGGGCGATGTGTACGAGGTACGTGTCGATCCCGCGGATGTGGGTAAGGTGATCGGGAAAGGCGGGAAGACCGCCAACGCACTCCGGACCCTGGTGAAGGCGGCAGCATCGAAAACGTACGGGCGGGTCTCGGTCGACATCGTTACGGACGACTGAGGCAGGTTGTATCGCGCCCTCGGGGTGGCCCACGCCCCAGACACCGGACAGGCCGCATTGCTGGCGCGGCCCCGGCAGTCTCGGGGCCGCAACCGGTTTGTGAGGGAGGGCACCCAGGGGACGCTTGGGTTAGGCATCTCGGATAGGCTGGCCGGCGCACACGCGGCGGCTTGGCAGCCATTGAATGCGCTGGGCCCGCGGGCCTGGCGGGAAGTGAAACGGGGAAACGCATGCAGCTTCGCC
>LFRM01063702.1_pt1 | contig 11333 bp, 9 predicted proteins | sample 618341 | NCBI WGS metagenome assembly LFRM01 (sample SAMN03654438, study PRJNA283298) | anaerobic digester metagenome | isolation source: pool of bioreactors CSTR01a, CSTR02a, and CSTR03a thermophilic anaerobic... | place: Denmark: Kgs. Lyngby | collected 2014-05-21
GCTTTCCTGACGATTTGCGGGGCATATATAATAGACAGCATCAGGCTATACTTTAAGAATCTTGACAATAGCTTCGTTTGTTTAACCGGTACCGGCATTTTTCTGGGAATATGCGGCTATCTTGCCGCTGCGGTATTCAATGACAGCATGGTTGCCATAGCATCTGTTTTCTGGATCCTGCTGGGGCTGGGGTTTGTGTGTAATGGGATATATAGGAAGCAAAGAGAAAAAGTGAGGAAAGCTTAATGGACAAGCCTGTTGTATATGTGCTTATGGCAATATATAACCCGGATCTTATATGGCTTAAAGAGCAGTTGATTTCTATTAATAATCAAGATTATGAGAATATAAATCTTCTTGTATGTGATGATTGCTCGACCTCAATAACCGAAGAGCAAATTTATTCTTATCTGGAACAATACATTACCCGTGTTCCATTTAAATTTATTAGAAACGAATCAAATCAAGGATCAAATAATACTTTTGAACGGCTTACTCAAGATGCAGCAATTGACTGCTATCGGCAAGAATCGTATTTTGCGTATTGCGATCAGGATGATATATGGGAGTGCAATAAAATCACAACTCTTATCAATTCAGCCCGGGTAAAGAATGCTGTTCTTGTATATAGTGATATGTCAATCATTAACAATAAAGGAGAGTTTGTATCTGAAAGCATAACAAAGGTTAGAAAAAGATTTCGCTATTATGAGGGCTATAATATATGGAAAAGAATCCTTGTTAGAAACTTCATAAGTGGTTGCTGTATGATAGTTCGATCTGACATTGCAAAAGCTGCTATTCCTTTTGTAAGCGAAATGCAGCATGATCGATGGATTTCAATCATTGCTTCAATATATGGTTATATAGCATTTGTGGATAAACCTTTGGTTAGGTACAGACAACACGAAAAAAACCAAACTGGCGTATTGAAGGATATAATAGATAAGGAAAGCTATATAAAGATCCGTATAAAGGATCATTTAAGAATGCTTGAGAACATAAAAGGCATAAAAGATATTAGTAAGGAAATGGCACAGTTTCTTTCTGAATACGTTGAACAAATGGAAATTAGATGCAAATATGCCGAAGGAGAACACCGGCAGCTTTTAAAAATGCTGAGTTATTTGAAATACAACAAAGCGACAATATTATTTGAGATAATCGCCATGAGGCTTCCGGAAAAAGCCTTTAAAAAAGCGCTTGACATCATAAAAAGTAGAAATCTGTAATAATCTCCGGATCCCGGATGGTTGATATTTGATATATGTTTTTGTATAATAACATAAGGTGAAAAGGCAAAGAGGTGCTATAATATGACAGACTTGATAAAAGGGATAATTCTGGCTGGCGGCTCAGGAACACGATTATATCCTTTAACTATGGTTACAAGCAAGCAGCTTCTTCCTGTTTATAATAAGCCAATGATTTATTATCCTCTATCTATACTTATGCTTGCAGGAATAAAGGATATTTTGATTATATCAACACCTCATGATTTACCGAACTTTGAGAAATTACTCGGTGACGGTTCCCAGTTTGGTATAAGCCTGAGCTATAAGGAACAGCCTTCGCCTGATGGTCTTGCTCAAGCTTTTATCATCGGTGAAGAATTTATTGCATGTAATAGATGCGCCATGATTTTAGGGGACAATATTTTTTATGGAAATGGGATGACGGCACAGCTTAGAAGAGCTGTGGAAAATAGAAATGGTGCTACGATTTTCGGTTATTATGTCGAAGATCCCGAACGTTTTGGTGTAGTAGAGTTCGATAGAAACGGGAAAGTCATTTCGCTGGAAGAAAAGCCAAAGCAGCCAAAATCCAATTATGCCATAACCGGGCTCTATTTTTATGATGAAAGAGTATGCGAGTTTGCTAAAACATTAAAACCCAGTGCCAGAGGTGAGCTTGAAATAACAGATTTAAACCGTATATATCTTGAAGAAGGATGTTTGGAAGTAATAACTCTGGGAAGAGGCTTTGCCTGGCTTGACACCGGTACGGTGGAAACTCTTACTGAGGCATCCGATTACATAAAGACAATTGAAACCAGGCAAGGACTTATGATTGCAGCTTTAGAAGAAATTGCATATACATACGAGTGGATAGACAAGGAAACATTGCTTTCGGCTGCTTCCAGGTACGGAAAATCTCCTTACGGCATACATCTTAAAAATGTTGCTGAAGGGAAAATAAGCAAAACAATATAGGGGAGTGCATTGACTCTGGCGATTCGATTAAAGCAAGGAGTAAAAAGGGGCATTATGAAAGTAATAAAGACAGGCATTAAGGACTTACTAATAATTGAACCTCAGGTTTTTGGTGACAACCGAGGTTGGTTTTTTGAAAGCTATTCAAGATTAAAGTTGGTTGACCAAGGCATTGATTGCGAATTTGTTCAGGACAACCATTCTTATTCTTCGCAAAAATGTACTTTAAGAGGCCTTCATTTCCAATTGAATCCTAAGGCTCAGGCAAAGCTTGTCCGCTGCACAAAAGGCTCAATTATGGATGTTGCAGTTGATTTGAGAAAAGGATCTCCAACCTATAAACAATGGTTTTCTATAGAACTTTCCGCTGAAAATAAAAGACAGTTGTTTATACCTAAGGGCTTTGCTCATGGATTTTTAACCCTTACCGATGATGTTGAGGTGCAATATAAAACCGATGAATATTATGCCCCTGAGTATGACAGAAGCATAGTGTATAGTGACAAGGAGCTTAATATAAAGTGGGGTATAGAAAAACCTATTCTTTCGGCCAAGGATCAAAATGCTCCATTGCTTAAAGACAGTGATGTGAACTTTGAATATGAGGAGTATTAAATTATGAACATAATTGTAACAGGCGGAGCCGGTTTTATTGGTGCTAATTTTGTAAAGTATATGCTGAAAAAGTATCCGGAGTATAAAATTATTTGTCTTGATGCTTTAACCTATGCCGGAAATATGGAAACCCTCTCCGATATTTTGGATAATCCGCAGTTTGGATTTGTAAAGGGAAACATAGCCAGTCAAAAAGATGTGTTTGACTTATTCGAAAGGACCAGGCCTGATATGGTAGTCAATTTTGCGGCTGAATCCCATGTAGATCGCTCTATTGATAATCCAAGAATATTTTTGGAGACTAACATAATCGGAACACAGGTATTAATGGATGCATGCAGGAAATATGGAATCAAAAGGTATCATCAGGTCTCAACGGACGAGGTTTATGGTGACCTTCCACTTGATAGGCCTGATTTATTCTTTACAGAGGAAACCCCGATACATACATCTTCACCTTATTCGGCATCAAAAGCATCTGCCGATTTATTGGTTCTGGCATATTACAGAACCTTTAAATTGCCGGTAACTATATCCCGCTGTTCTAACAACTATGGCCCATATCAATTTCCTGAAAAACTAATACCGTTAATGATTACGAGGGCATTAGCAGACGAGCCGCTTCCCGTATACGGTAAGGGGGAAAACATTCGGGACTGGCTTTATGTGGAAGATCACTGTTCCGCAATTGATTTAATAATCCACAAAGGCCGTGAAGGTGAAGTATATAATATTGGTGGGCATAATGAAAGAACTAATCTGGAAGTCGTAAAAGCTATTTTAAGGGTGCTGAATAAGCCGGAGAGCCTCATTACCTTTGTGAAAGATCGACCAGGACATGATATGCGTTATGCAATTGACCCTGCAAAGATTCACAATGAGCTGGGCTGGCTTCCAAAAACTAAGTTTGATGATGGCATTAAACAAACGGTAGAATGGTATCTGGAAAACAGAACTTGGTGGGAGAACATTATTAGCGGTGAGTATAAAAATTATTATGAAAGAATGTACGGCAACAGATGACGTCTGTCATCCTGAGCGGAGCGTAGCGGAGTCGAAGGATCTTAAAGGAGTAACCATGAAAATACTAGTAACCGGTGTAAATGGCCAACTAGGCCATGACGTTGTAAAAGAACTAAATAAGCGAAATATAGAATGCGTGGGTGTTGATATAGAAGATTTTGATATTACCGATAAACACATGACAAAGTCGTTTGTCTCAGATTATAACCCGGACTGTGTCATCCACTGTGCTGCCTATACCGCTGTGGATAAGGCGGAGGATGATCCTGATCTGTGCAGAAAAATCAACATCGTGGGTACCCGAAGCATAGCTGAAGCTTGTAAAAAAACAGACGCTAAAATGATTTATATTAGCACGGATTACGTATTCCCAGGTTTAGGAGAACATGAATATGAAACCGATGATCCTACAGGTCCGCTTGGCATATACGGTCTGACCAAGCTCGAAGGAGAACTCACAGTAAAAGAAGTTCTTGAGAAATATTTTATAGTCCGTATTTCATGGGCCTTTGGAAAGAATGGCAATAATTTCGTTAAAACCATGCTCCGTATAGGAAAAGAACGTGATGAAATAAATGTGGTTTGTGATCAAATCGGTTCACCTACATATACGGCGGATTTAGCTCCGCTTCTCTGTGATATGGCCGCAACTGAAAGATATGGTACATATCACGCAACCAATGAAGGATTCTGCTCTTGGGCGGAATTTGCTGAAGAAATCTTCAAGCAGGCGGGATATGCAACAAAAGTAAATTTTATACCTTCATCACAGTATCCTACAAAGGCAAAGCGTCCAATGAATTCAAGAATGAGCAAGAAGAGCCTGGATGAAGCAGGCTTTAAGCGTCTGCCATCATGGCAGGATGCTTTGGGAAGATATTTGATTGAATTGGAGCAACGAGCATGAATTATATTATAAGGCAATTTAATAATGCTAAAAGATATAAGTTCTTACTGCAACAATTAGTGAGCAGAGACTTTAAGACAAAGTACAAACGCTCTGTATTAGGGGTTTTATGGAGCTTCCTAAATCCACTGTTGACTATGGTTGTTCAGTTTATAGTGTTTTCAACGCTTTTTAAATCGGATATTCCAAATTTCGCAGTGTACCTTTTAATAGGCATAGTGTTTTTTAATTTTTTTTCAGAGTCGACCAGCATGGGGCTTATGTCTATCGTTGGTAATTCCTCGCTTATTACAAAAGTATATATCCCAAAATATATTTTCCCCATTTCAAGAGTGTTGTCGTCTGCTATAAATTTGTTACTTGCTATGATACCATTATTTATAGTTGTTTTACTTACGGGTGTTCGTTTTACTTTAGCCATATTAATTTTGCCCTTTAGCCTCGCATGCACAATAATATTTTGTATTGGCATGAGCTTTATTTTATCATCAGCAATGGTTTATTTCCGTGATATGCAGTTCTTATGGGGTGTAATTAATATGCTGTGGATGTATGCTACCCCCATTTTTTATCCTGAGACCATTCTACCGCAGAACCTTATGATATTATTTAAAATGAATCCCATGTACCACTTTATAAGATTTGCCAGAGCTATAATACTAAACGGTGCATCTCCGGAACCTAAAGCTTATTTATTGTGCGTTATTGCTGCAGTTATACCGTTTATAATAGGAACTATAATATTTAAAAAAACGCAAAACAATTTTGCATTGCATATTTAAGGAGATTTATGATACAAGTTGATAATGTATCCATGAGATTTAAGCTGGCTCATGACAGAATATCGAGTTTAAAAGAGTATATGACAAAGCTTATTAAAAGGGAACTTCGGTACGAAGAATTTTGGGCACTTAAAAACGTAAGTTTTAATGTGTCTAAAGGTGAAGTTGTTGGAATTATTGGTAAAAACGGTGCCGGGAAAAGCACACTTTTAAAAATTATTTCTGGAATATTAAAACCAACCAAAGGTTCAGTAACATGTAGCGGAAGTATTGTTCCTATGCTAGAATTAGGTTCAGGCTTTGATCATGACTTAACCGGCCGTGAAAATATATTTCTCAATGGTGCGATTTTAGGTTACGGCAAAGAGTTTTTAGAAAGTAAATTTGAAGAAATACTGGATTTCTCTGAATTAGGAAGGTTTATAGATGTGCCAATCAGGAACTATTCATCCGGTATGCTTATGAGGTTGGCCTTCTCAATTGCTACAATGGTAAATCCGGAAATCCTGATTGTGGATGAAATACTCGCTGTAGGGGATGCAGCTTTTCAGGAAAAGAGCAAGGCACGGATGATGGAACTTATGAGCGGTGGGACAACAGTACTGTTTGTATCACACAGCATGGATCAGATTCGTGAGATGTGCAACCGTGTCATATGGCTAGATAGTGGAAAGATAAAGATGATAGGTGAAACACAGAAAGTATGCGATAGCTATGCAATATAATATATGAATAATCCAAGTGCTGTCATCTGAAGACAATTAAATTGATTAAAACGGTGGTGGGTTAAGTTGATTCAGCCAATTAAAGAGTTGGAAAATTGGAATAAAAACTTTGATCCGTGGGATTATGAAAACAATTATGAGGATAAGAAAAGAAAAAATATATTACTGAGTGAAATACCACCCAGAAATTACAAAAATGTATTAGATATTGGGTGTGGTCAGGGCTTTATTACACGTGATTTACCAGGTAATAATATATTAGGAATTGACATTTCACGTGAAGCAATAAAAAAAGCAAAAAAATATGAAACAAGCCGTGTAAAATTTCAGGATGCTTCATTGTATGATATTGGAAATTTAGACATTGGAGAATTTGATCTTGTGATAATAACAGATGTTATGTATCCGCAATATATTGGCAATTCTTTGAACCTAATATATTTAATAATAGATAAAATTTTACGTAAAAGAGGAACATTAATCAGTGTCCACATCAACGAATGGTATAAAGCAAGATTTCCATATCTGTTGCTAAGAGAATATTTTTATAATTATAGAGAATATACGCATCGTTTGGAGGTCTATGTAAAATGATATTAATGTACCATAAGGTTTTTCTAGAATCTCCAACAGTATGGTGGGTAGATGCAGATAATTTTTATAGGCAGATGTGCGAATTAAAATATAAAACCATTGTTTATCTTGATGACTATGATCCTGATAATCCAAACCATGTCGTTATTACCTTCGACGGCTGCTATAAAAATGTTCTAGAATATGCAGTACCAATACTGAAGAAGTTTTCATATCCTTTCGAAGTTTTCATTACCAGTGATTACTTGGGGAAGGATAATTCTTTTGATACAGGCGAGCCTCCGGCGGAATTTGTGTCATTTGATGATTTAAAAACATTGATTGATAGCGGAGCACGGGTCCAATGGCATACTAAGTCGCACAGAAATTTAAAAGATGTTGAAGATGCAAATATTATTCAGGATGAGTTAAGCATCCCTGATTATCTAATAGGTTTAGATAATAAATCTTTTAGATGGTTTGCTTACCCAAACGGTGATTGGAATGAAACAATAGTTAATGAAGTTAAAAAAAGATTCGCCGGGGCGCTTTCATGGAACCAGGGCAATGATAAGGATATATACAGATTGAACAGAATAACTGTTACTAATAAGAGCAGTTTTAAAAAAGCGACTATCTGCGTTATTATAGCATCATATAATTATGGTCAGTTTTTGGTTGAAGCGGTTGAGTCAGTTTTGCGTCAAACCAGACCGGCAGATGAAATCCTTATAGTCGACGACTGTTCAAGTGATAACACTGCTGAGATAGGCATGGCTTATCAAAGAGAATATCCTTATATTAAGTTTCACAGGAATGAGAAAAATTTAGGGATCGTTAATAATTTCAACCAAGCGGTTTCAATGACCAGTAGTGATTACATTTGCTTTTTAGGTGCTGATAACAGGTTTGTAAGCAACTATATTGAAAAAACTGCTGAAGTATTAGACAGTAGTGATGATATTGCTATTGCCTATACAGATTTTGCCCTGTTTGGACAAAGGGCAAGATTAATATATGAAAACTACGAGGATTACAGAAAGGGAGAAATAATTGATAACCACTTTTACATTATTAGATTCCCGGAGTTTGATTTAAAAGAACTAAAAAAAGGAAACTATATACATGGCTCATCAATGTATAAACGCAAGGCTTTTAATGATGTTGGGGGCTATAAGGCCAAAAAAAATACACCCGAGGATTACAACCTATTTCTTAGAATGGCCGAAGCCGGATGGAAAGCAAAAAGAATCCCGTTGCCTTTGCTTGAATACAGGCAACATTCCAAGGATCAGGCCAATATAGTGCTCAGTTCATACGCAGAATTGAATTTTTATAAATCTCATTATCAGAAGCTTTGTGAAGAGATAAGCAAATTGGAAAAAGGAGAATGGAGTTACTTACAGGTGTTTTTACCGCATGAAAGCGGATATTCAGAGGATAAATCAATCCGCAAAGAGTATACATTATCGGGCGAAACGGTTACTATGGAAATCGAGACAGAAACAGATTTAAATGGCTCTCTGAGAATCGATCCGGTGGCTTTGCCTGCTTATGTGGAAATTGACTCGATACAACTGTATGAGTATGATCTGCAAACAAAAAAAGAGATTAAAACACTGGAGTATACCAGCAGTTCTGACTTCAGCGGATTGACAACGTCTGATAATATTGTTTTACTCAGCAAGGATGAATCCTATAGATTTATTTGTCTGGATAGTGACCCGCAAATATTTTTAGGACATTATGATAGCTGCGGTAAAGGCAAAGCATTTAAAATACAGATTGTTATTAGGGCGATATCTGTTAAATCAAAAGAATTTTTAACTATAATCCAAAACCAGGTTATTGAGCTCCGGAATTCGAAAGAGAAACTTGAGCATACGTGTATTATGCTTGACAATAAGGTTATGGAGAATGAAAATCTAGCAATTGTTTTGAATGAAAAGGATAAGGAAATTACCCAATACAAGGAATCAGAATTAGAACATAAAAAAAGAGTTGAGGAACTAGGATCAGATTATAACAAGAGAATTGAGGAATTAGAATCAGATTATAACAAGAGAATTGAGGAATTAGAATCAGAGTATAAAAAGAGGATTGATGAGCTTAGCAATAAATTGAACAGTATTTATAATTCCAGAGGATATAAGCTTTTGTTAAAATATTATAAGGCAAAAAGCTGGTTATTAAGAAAAAAGAAATAACACGCTTTATTGAATCATGAACACAGATACTCAGTATTCACTAAGGAGGACAATGTAGTGATAGATATTATAATACCAATTTATAATGCTTTTGAGATGACAGTACAATGCATAAACAGTATACTGGAAAATACAGAAAAAGACAGTTACAGACTTATTTTAATTAATGATAAAAGTACAGATACCAGGATTTATGATTATATTAAGCAATTCGACAGCGATGGAAATGGCAATATAGTCATTAATAATGAAACAAATTTGGGCTTTGTCAAGTCTGTAAATATTGGCATGAAAATATCCGAAAATGATGTAATTCTCCTAAACAGTGATACTGAGGTAACGGATAATTGGCTTAATAAGATAAAGGCATGCGCTTATAGTGATTCTACAATTGCGACGGTAACACCGCTTACAAATAACGGAACCATATGCTCTGTGCCTGAATTCTGTTGCGATAATGAGATTCCGGATAATTTTGATTTAAAAGAATACTCGGATATGATAGAGAGAATAAGCTTGCGTGAGTATAGTGAAATACCTACTGCAGTAGGTTTTTGCATGTTTATTAAGCGTTCTGTGATCAATGAAATTGGTTACTTTGATGAAGTTTTGTTCGGTAAAGGGTACGGAGAAGAGAACGATTTTTGTTACAGGGCTTCGGAGCATGGCTATAAACATGTCGTTTGCGATGATACATTTATATATCATAAGGGCAGTATGTCGTTCGGAAGTGAAAAAAATCAACTAATGAACAAGCATATTGAAATCCTTGATTGCAAGTATAAAGCAATGCGGCAAAAAACTATTAGATTTATTCAGCAAAACCCGCTGCATAACATACAAGAAAACATAAAATTACATATCAAACTAAAAAACAATAAGAAAAATATTCTATACCTCCTTCACTATGATTTTAAAAACGGTGCCAGCAATAACGTGGGAGGAACACAATTCCATGTAAGAGATCTGGTGAAGAATATCGATAGGTATAACAAGTATGTCTTATCGAGAGATAATGAATACCTTTTACTTACAATATATTTAGACAACGAAGTCGTCAATTTTAAATTTTTGATAGATGAAAATTTTGATGTCACAAGGTTTAGAAGTGCAAAATACAGACAGATTATTCATAATATCTTGATTTCATTCAATATTGATTTAATACATGTTCATCATACAATAGATCATACATTTGATATTTTTTACGCTGCTGAAGAATTAAATATACCGATTTGCATGACTTTGCATGATTACTACCATATATGTCCAACCATTAATTTGCTCAATCATGAACTGCAATATTGTCACGGAATAATAAATAATGATGTTTGTACACAATGCCTGAACAAAAAACTTGGCTATGGCAGCAATATATTAGATAAATGGCAGAAAGAAGTAAAAAAAATATTTGAAATCTGCGATGCCATATTTGTGCCGAATTCTTCTGTCAAAGATATCTATTTAAAGCATTATTCGAATATCAAAGTAAAGGTTATTGAACACGGTGTGGATAAATTAGAAAAAATCCCTAAAACTAATCCAAATGGTAAGTTTAATGTTGCGTTCATTGGCGGGCTGGCTCCTTATAAGGGAAGTATATTGGCGCATGATATGATTCTTAAGAACAAAGAAAAGAAAATAAAATGGCATATATTTGGAATTCTCGGCGATCAGTTACTGATTAATATCAATCGAAAGGATTTATACAAACATGGAATCTATGATAGATTAGAAATCTGCAGTCTTCTTATAGATTATGATATTGATCTCGTTTGTATACTGTCTATTTGGCCTGAGACTTACAGCTATACGCTTACTGAAGCCTGGCAGGCAGGAGTGCCGGTATTAGTAACGGAAATAGGTGCTTTGGGGGAAAGGGTAAAACGCACAGCCGCGGGGTGGACTGTTCCCGCGGATTCAAGTGCTGAAGACATATTAAAAAAAATATGCTCGATTATGAATAATGTTAAAGATTATCAGGAAGTACTTAATAGGGTCAATAGTATGGAGTTTATTTCAATTGAAGAAATGGCACATAATTATGTGATCGAATACGATTCCCTTATAGAATCAAAAGAAAATACAGGCAAAAGAGAAGGTGTTTTAGCCGACAACAGCCAGATATTGTCAGCATATAAACTGGCAAACAGAATATGTACAACAGCTGATCAGGCTGAACTTTATGCGAGGCTTGAATATCTTGAAAGAGAGATTAATGCCATGAGGGGTACATTAGGCTGGAGGGTGCTTGAACGTTTAAGACGCAGCAAATTTCCTTTCGTGGC
>LFRM01407255.1_pt1 | contig 11332 bp, 9 predicted proteins | sample 618341 | NCBI WGS metagenome assembly LFRM01 (sample SAMN03654438, study PRJNA283298) | anaerobic digester metagenome | isolation source: pool of bioreactors CSTR01a, CSTR02a, and CSTR03a thermophilic anaerobic... | place: Denmark: Kgs. Lyngby | collected 2014-05-21
ATCCAAGATAGAATCAAAATAGAAGATTCAAAATTATTTATTTATAATGGATTTGATTTAGAACATTGGGTCGAAAAGACACTTGCTTCTGTTAAGAGTGATTCATTGTTAATGAAAGATGCAAGTGATGGTGTAAATCCTATACTTAATGGAGAACACCCAGATCCACATATATGGTTAGATCCTTTTACTGCTCATATACAAGCAGCTAATGTTCTAGATGCTATGATTGAGAAGACTCCTGAAAAAGAAGCAATATATCAGGAGAACTATAAAGAATTATCTAATAAATTCATAGAATTACAAAAACACTATGATGAAGCATTCAAAGAAGTAAATTCTAAAGCGATTGTTCTAGAACATGATATTTTCTCATACACAGCCAGTCGATATGGTTTTGAACAAGTAAGTGTGTCTGGCTTTATACCCGATCATGAACCATCATTTACGCAACTTACAAATATTATAGAATACATAGAAAAAGAAAATATTCAGTACCTACTGCTTACAGAAGACAGTTCACCAAAGGTTATAGAAACATTGAAGAAAGAAACAAATGTTAATATATTAATGGTGAATGCAATGGAAGTGGGCACTGAAAATTTTGACTACTTTAAAATAATGAAAGAAAACTTAAACAGTTTAAAGGTGGCACTCAATGGAGCATAAAATACTAACAATTGAAGAACTACACTTTGCATATAACAACAAGGAAGTATTGTGTTCAATCAATCTAGAAATTGAAAAGAATGACTTCTTTGTTTTAAGTGGAGATAATGGTTCTGGAAAATCAACACTCTTGAAATTAATTCTAGGATTTTTAGATGCAAACATTGGTAGAATACATTTAAATACAAAACATATAGGCTATATCTCACAAGAAGGTTTAACAAAGTTAAAAGACTTTCCAGCAAGTGTATATGAAGTTATTGCAATGCGCTTGAAAGAAGTTAATTTCTTTAATATTAATTCAGGTAAAATTAGCAGTAAAGTTTGCGATGCCTTAAAACTTGTAGAAATAGAAGACTTAAAGAATAAAAGAATATCTGATTTAAGTGGCGGTCAGTTGCAACGCGTTTTAATAGCACGTGAACTTGTAGGGGACTTGGAGTTATTATTGCTGGATGAGCCAACCAATGGATTGGATCAAAAAAGTATCAAAAGTTTAATGGAACTACTCACGAAATTAAATCAAAAAGGTTTGACAATTGGTATGGTAAGTCATCATATAGAGGATATAAAATCAAATGTAGGGAAAATCTACGAACTTAAGAACAAACATATTAGTGAGGTGAAAGTGTGAATATATTCAAATATGAATTCATGATGATTGCAATACTTGTAGGAACACTGGTTGCCCTTGTTGTCCCTTTTATTGGATCTATCATGATATTTAAACGTATGTCCATGATTGGAGAAGCACTTTCTCATATTTCACTGGCAGGGGTAATATTAGGTTTAATACTCAACATTGATCCTATTATTGGTGCTGTAATGATGACACTTGTTGCAGCTTTATCAATTGAGTTAATTAGAAAAAATCTTAGAGGTTATGATGAACTTGCACTTACTGTTATTACATCAGTAGGGATTGGTTTATCAGGAATTCTTTTAGGATTTTCTAATTCTGGTGCAAATTTTGATAGTTTTCTTTTTGGAAGCATCCTAACAATATCAAGACAAGAAGCGATGATTGCTTTTATACTTGGATTGTTTGTAATTGTTGTATCAATTGTTTTCTATAGACAGTTTTTCATGATCAGTTTTGATACAGAAGGAGCCTCTTTATCAGGTATTAATGTTCAAAGATATAATATCTTATTTATTATACTTACTGCTATAACTGTATCGATAACATCAAGAATCGTGGGGGCACTTATTGTATCCTCATTGATGATTATACCTGTAGCTGCAGCATTACAAGTTTGTAAATCATATAGAAGCACCTTAAAGTTGAGCATCATATTTTCAGTGTTATCAGTGTGGATGGGTCTATTCATAGCATACTTAATACCTATTGGTATAAAACCGGGTGGATCAATCGTATTGTCCTCTACAGCAATCTTAGTTGTAGTATTAATAATTAAATCATTTAAACATAAAATAAGACACTAATACTTAGAGTAATTAATAGATAAATCAAACAAGATTATATTAATAAAGACGATTACCATTAAATAGATAGATTATACAGATTATGAATACTGTTTTAGTTGATATCATTGCTAAAATTGATAATATTGCGTATAATATATAGGTATATCGATGATGAGACATAGTAGTTAATAACTTCATATTACAAGAGATAAGGGTGGTTGGTGCAAACCCTATATGAAGCTTAATGAATTCACCTCTGAGAGAAGCTAATCACTTCCGTGTAGTTACGTTATAAACATAAAGAGTATTTTGGTTATACAAAATAAAACAGGATGGTACCGCGCTTGACGTTCCTGGCAAGTGTGGTACTTTTTATTTAGGAGGAGACATATGGAATTAAAAGATATATTAAAACAAGCACTGGTTGAAGTTCTTGATAGTGAAGATTTAAAGACACTGGATGAACTACGTATTAAATATATGAGTAAAAAAGGTTTACTTACAGATGCTATGAAGAAAATGAAAGATTTACCAGCTGAGGAAAGACCACTTTTTGGTAAGCACTTAAATGATGTTAAATCGCAAATAGAATCAATTTTAGAAGAGAAGAAAACAGAGTTAAACGCTGTTAGACTTTCAAAGTTGATGGAAGAAGAAGCAATTGATATCTCACTACCAGGTAATAACTTTGTAGTAGGAGCTCAAAACCCTTTAATCATGGTTCAAAGAGAAATCGAAGAAACATTTAGAGAAATGGGTTATGAAATTATCGAAGGTGATGAAGTAGAACTTGATCTATATAACTTTGAAAGAGCAAATATACCTCAGGATCACCCAGCACGTGAAATGCAGGACACATTTTACATCGATGAACACTTATTATTAAGAACACATACATCAGCAATTCAAACAAGAACTTTAGAAGAACATGCACCGCAGGTTCCAGTAAAAGTTGTATGCCCAGGTAAGGTATATAGAAGAGATGACGATGATGCAACACACTCACACCAATTCTTCCAAATGGAAGGACTTGTTGTAGGTCATGGTATTACGCTAAGTGATTTAAAAGGAACACTTGGACTTTTTGCTAAAAAAATGTTTGGTGGAACAAGAACAATTCGTTTTAGACCTTCATACTTTCAGTTTACTGAACCCAGTGTAGAGGTTGACGTATCTTGTCCTTTCTGTGATGGAAATGGATGTTCAATCTGTAAACAATCAGGTTGGATTGAAATATTAGGTGCAGGTATGGTTCACCCAACTGTATTTAAGAGTGCAGGATATGAAGATGAAACACTAACTGGATTTGCATTTGGTATCGGTGTTGAACGTATAACAATGTTGAAATATGGAATCGAAGATATTCGTTCATTCTATATCAATGACAAACGCTTTATAGAGCAGTTCAAACGTTTTGAGTAATTGGAGGAAAATATGTTAATTAGTAGAAAATTATTAAATAGATATGTAGATATCCAAGATATCTCAACAGATGAATTGGCTGATAGACTGACAAATGCAGGACATGAGGTTGAAGGAATTGAAACTTTAGCAAAAGGTAATGGACTTGTAGTTGGATATGTTAAGTCATTAGAAAAACACCCAGACAGCGATAATCTATCCGTTTGTATGGTTGATTTAAAAGACAGTGTTGAACAAATTGTATGTGGTGCTCAAAACGTAGCAGCAGGACAACTTGTTGTGGTTGCTAAAAATGGAGCAGAATTACCAGGTTTAACAATCAAGCCAACTGAAATTAGAGGCGTTGCTTCTAATGGAATGATTTGCTCTTTAAAAGAATTAGGCGTTGCTGAAAAGTATATGACTGAAGAAGAAAAAGAGGGAATCGTAGTATTAAAATCAGGTAATGTCGGAGATGAAGCAATTCAAGCTTTAGGACTAGATGATCAAATCATCGATGTTTCACAAACTCCTAATAGATCTGACTTCTTATCAATGCATGCAGTCGCATACGAGGTAAGTGCAATCTTCAATAGAGACCTAACACTACCAGAATTTGATAAAGCATCCAATACGGGTTCTAAAACAGCTTTAAAAGTTAACTCTGACACAGAAAAATCATCATATTTTTCAGGTAAAGTTATTAATGAAGTTACAATTAAAGAATCACCAGCATGGATTAAAGAAGCATTAATTGGATCAGGTATTAATACAATTAATAACGTTGTAGATATTTCTAACTTAGTAATGCTTGAAACTGGGCAACCAATTCACTTCTATGATATTGATTTCTTAGAAGTACAAGATCTAAGTGTTAGAAATGATTTAGATATTACAGTTAAGGGTCTTGATGACAAAGAATATGTAATAAATAAAGGTGATATGTTAATCATGAATCAAGATACACCTGTTGGTATTGCTGGAATCATGGGTCTTGGTAACTCAATGATTAAAGAAGATACTAAAGGCTTGATTATTGAAGTAGCAAGTTTCGACATGGTAAGTGTTAGAAAAACAGCGTCAAAACTAGGTCTAAGTACAGAAAGTTCACAAAGATTTTCTAAACCAATGGACAATCTAGCACCAATCAAAGCAATGGATAGAGCAGTGGACCTATTAATTGAGTATGCAGATGCAAAATTAATTGAAGAAACAGCAGTCTATGGTCAAGCATCATATGAAGATATTCAAGTAAGTGTTAACTTTGAAAAAATCAACGCATACTTAGGAACAGACTTATCACTTGATACAGTTGTAGATGTATTTACAAGATTACATTTAGAACCAGTAGTTAAGGATGGAAATATCACATGTACTATTCCATCATTTAGAAAAGACTTATTATTAGATGTTGATTTAATTGAAGAAGTCATCCGTATGGTAGGCTACGATATATTAGAAGAAACACTACCAAAACTAGACTTGACAATGGGGTCACTTGATCCACGTCAAAAAGTTATCAGTCAAATAGAAAAAATAATGTTAGGATTTGGTGGATACCAAACACTGAGCTATACACTTGTTAGCGAAGCATTTACAAAAGGTGCTGAAGGTTTAGATAACCCAATCAAACTCTTAAGCCCAATGAGTGATAAACGTGCTTACCTAAGAACGCAACTAACACCATCACTTCTTGAAATTGCAAGCTATAATGCAGCAAGACGTGTTGAAGATGGTTTATACTTTGAAATTAGTAAAATCTATACAAAAGATGTTACAACTGAGAAACTTATCATCCTTGGTATGGGTAAACAACCTAAAGCAAACTGGTTAAAAGAAACAACAAAACTAGATTTCTTTGCACTTAAAGGTATGTTTATTGAACTTATGGACCAACTTGGTATTACTGAAAGACGTATTGATTTTGTTGCAGATGGTTTTGATACAGAAATGTACCACCAATATAAGAGTGCAAGTATTACAGTAGACAGAAAACGAATCGGAGTACTAGGACATATACATCCAACAGTAGNNATGATTTAGGTCTAAAAGACACTACAGTACTAGAAATTGACATTAGCGATATTCTAACAAAGAAAAAAGCAGCAATTAAATCAGTAAATATTAGTCCTTATCCAACAGTAACACGTGACCTTTCAATCTTATGTGACGAGAAAATCCAAACTAAGGATTTATTACAGACAATTGAAAAACAAGGTTCAAGACTTCTAAAAGAACAAAATGTATTTGATGTCTTTACATCTGACAAACTAGACGGCAAAAAATCAATTGCTATTGAAGTAACTTTCGGAAAATATACGACTTTAAAAGATAAAGAAATTCAAGAAGTAATGGATAAAATTACCCAAGATTTAATAGATAAACATGGTGTAATAATACGCTAAATAGGTGTATAATAAGAAATAAGAAAAGAGGTTTTTATGGGACGCGCATTTGAAGTAAGAAAATCAGCAATCTTAAAGACTGCTGCAGCAAAAGCTAAAGTATATTCGAAATACGGTAAAGAAATTTACATGGAAGCCAAAAATGGTGAACCCAATCCAGAAATGAATGCTGGATTGAAACGTATTATCGAACGTGCAAGACAAGATCAAGTTCCAAGAGATGTTATTGAGCGTGCAATTGAAAAAGCTAAAGGTGGTGCAGGTGAGGATTATCACGCAGTACGATACGAAGGCTTTGGACCAGGTGGTTCAAGTTTCATTGTCGAGTGTCTAACAGACAATGACAACAGAACAATTGGTGAGGTGCGTAATGCTTTCACTAAATCCAACAGTAAGCTTGGTGTAGCAGGTTCAGTAATGCATGGCTATGACCATGTTGGAGTACTGGGATTTGATTATACTGATGAAGAAGAAACACTTGAAATATTATTTGATAAAGAAGTGGAACTACAAGAAATAGAAGTCGAAGAAGGCTCAATGAGTGTTCTTGTAGAAATTGCTGATTTATATAAAGCCAAAGAAGCAATTGAAGAAGCACTTGGTGATATAAAATTTGAAGTATGTGAGTTAACATATATACCACACGATACAGTAACTTTATCAACTGATGATGATAAAAAGATGTTTGAAAAACTAACATCAATGCTAGATGAGTGTGAAGATGTTCAAGATGTTTACCATAACATCGTTTAATTAAAAGGAGACCACTATGTACAACTTATTAAAAGAATTTCATGCAAAATATCCAGATGAGCTTATGTATCAAAATACTACTAAAGAATTTGTAGATTCAATCTATGAATATCTAGATGAAGAAACTTTAAATATGGTGCTTCATGCTGAACGTATCATTACATTCAGAGTGCCATGGGTTGATGATAGTGGTAAACTACAAGTTAACTACGGCTACAGAGTACAACACTCAAGTGCCCTAGGACCTTATAAAGGAGGCATTCGCTTCCATCCTTCAGTAACACTTGATGTTATGAAGTTCCTAGCTTTTGAACAAAGATTTAAAAATGCACTAACTGGTCTGCCATTAGGTGGAGCAAAAGGTGGTGCGGATTTCGATCCAACAGGTAAATCTGACAGAGAAATCATGTCATTTTGCCAAAGTTTCATGAGTGAATTATACCGTTATATTGGTGCAACTAAAGATGTACCTGCCGGAGATATTGGTGTAGGACATAGAGAAATTGGTTATATGTATGGCCAATATAAGAAACTTACCATGTCTTATGAAGGTGTATTTACTGGTAAACCACTTGTATTAGGTGGTGCAGCAGGACGTTCTGAAGCTACAGGATACGGTGTAATCTATATTGTTAATGAACTCCTAACAGATTTAAATGATTCAATTAAGGGTAAATCCGTAATTGTAACAGGATCTGGTAAGGTAGGGGCATATGCTGTTAAAAAAGCATACGATATGGGTGCAAAAGTTGTCTCTATGAATGATATCAGTGGTACAATCGTTGATGAAAATGGTCTTAATGTTGATGAAATCATCGCTATTAAGATTGATAATATGGGATTACTAAAAGAATATGCAGAAAATCATAAGATTGAACTCTATGATCCATCACATATCTGGAATGTTAAATGTGATATTGCACTGCCTTGTGCAACACAAAATGAGTTATCTGGAGCTAACTTACAGAAACTGATAGATAATGGAACAAAGTATCTTATTGAAGGTGCTAATAAACCATTAGATCACGATGCGGTTGAACTTGTTCAAGCATCTGATCTCTACTATATTCCCGGGAAAGCAGCAAATGCTGGGGGTGTAGCAACATCAGGAATTGAAATGATGCAAAATGCTCAAATGGATGTATATGCATTTGATCAAGTAGATGCAAGACTAAAAGTTATAATGGCAAGCATCTATAAAACAATTAAAGACAAAGCTGAAGAAGTAGGGAAACCATACAACTTTGTAGTAGGCGCGAACTTAGCAGGTTATGAACGTGTTAAGGAAGCAATAAATCTTCAAGGTTCAGTTTAAAATAAAACGTTGTCCTCTGGTTAACAGATGGCAACGTTTTTTTATTGCTCTTAAGATAAAAAATACGCCTTTCTCTATATTCAGAAAGACGTATTTGATATTGAATTAAACTTATAAATTTTGAACTTTTTTAACAAGTCTTGTATTAGCAAGAGATGTTGTAAGTTTAATTAGGAAATATACCAATGCAGGTATTGCTACAATAAATATAATACTTGAAACAATAGCTGGTAAGGTAGAGTATAACAAGATTAGTAATATAGGTACAAACATAAATGGAAGTATTACCATTACCTGAATGAAGTTACCTTTAACAGCCTCTTGTTCAGTATTCCACTCTAACTTAGGATACATGATATCCATTAGCAATGAAACATAGGTTGTAAGTATCATTGATAAGATTAAGAATACAAGGAATATAAACAATGTTAGGAGGTTAGGTCCTAATACTACAATAGCAGTCAATGTAATCACTACTGGTATGATTGATGCCAGTATTAAGGATAATTTAGCCTTAGCATGGACAATCTCACTAAACTTGATAGGGAATGTGAGGTATGTTTTTAAGTCCTTACCTTCGCGTGATATTGCTGTAGAGCTTGATGCTTCAAAGTTTGAGGCATAGATACCAACAGTCATAGCAACTAAAATCGTAATTGCTACTTGATCAAAGAATTCTATTGAATTGAAATATACGTTAAAGGTAGTTCTAACAATACCGAGATCATTTTGAATCAAGGAAATAATATCAAGCTTCATTAATGCAGGTAGTGCCATCATTAATGGAATGATTACAATTGTACTTAGGTAGTTTATTGCAAATGTAGGGGTACGTAGTATATGTTTTAAATCATATACTAAGAAACTTTTCGAAAATGATTTAACTTTAGTTTCTTTATCAAGTTCATTTAATCTTAAAGACCTTTTCTTACTTGATTGTTCGTTTAAACCTATTGCTCCTGCAAAATATAAGGGCTGTGCTATAAAGATAGCAAGCGCACATGTAATTAATGAAACACCAAGCGAGAGCAAGATATATAAGAAGTTACTATCAACTACTGCAATGCTTAACCAACGTGATGTTGGAAGAAATAGTGAAAGACTTCTAAATGTGTTGTCATCCATTGCAAGCAGAGATTCAACAACTCTTTTAACAGTTGTTGAGTCAAAATCGCTACCATTTGCAAAGAATATAATTATAAAGATAGGGATAAAAACAAGCCCTGTACTAATATATATGAATAAGTCTTTGTTTCTAAGAAAAGGAACAAATCTCATAATGATAACAATTACTAGAAATGCAATTGCTAAGGGAATCATAGGAATAATAAGGCTTGCTAAGATAGCAAAGAATATGAATAATATGGCAGGTTTTGCGATGATCATATAGTTTATGAAGACAGGTATAAAGAAAAAGAATACAGTCATTAAACTTTGAAGATATGAAGTCACAAACTTTGCAAATGTAATCTCCCAAGCCTCAAAAGGCAAGGGTAAATAAGATTCTATATCTTTTGCAAAATAGAGAACACCAGGCACACTAAGTATTGTAAAAAACAATATTAATGCCGGTGCAACAGTGAATAGTAGGTTAAGTGATAAACTCACTTGTCCTATATTATTAAGTTCTCTTATTGCAAAGTTGGTAGGTATAAATAATATGGCAAGGAGGTAAAGTAATAGAAAAACTCCTAAAAGTTTTTGTAGTATTTTCTTAGTTTTACTTTTACCTTTGTTATTACCAAATAATTGTTCAAATCCCATACTTTGCAGACTTACTTTGAATACTACCTTTGTAAGAGCGAGTATTCTTTTCATTTTTTAGTAACCTCCAAGAATATTTCCTCCAGAGATAAATCTTCGTATTTAGATTTTAAATCATGGAGTGTTCCTGTAAAGAGTATATGACCATGACTAATAATAACGATTTGGTCACATAATTTTTCAGCTACTTCTAGTACGTGGGTTGAAAAGAGAACAGCTTTACCATCCTTTGCTCTATCCTTCATGATTTCTTTTAATACAAAAGAAGATTGAGGATCAAGACCAGTTAGGGGTTCATCTAATATTAATACGTTAGGGTCGTGAATTAAGGTTCCAATGACCATTATCTTTTGTCTCATACCGTGAGAGTAGGATGATATTTTATCTCCTAATGCATCTTCAAGTGCCAACTCTTTTGAATAATGCTTGATACGCTTATTGCGTGTTTCTTTATCAATGCCATAAACATCTGCAATAAAGTTTAGATATTCAATACCTTTTAAACTTAGAAAAGAATTTGGACTGTCAGATACAAACCCAAATTCTTTTTTTGCCTCTGTAGGGTTTTCCAGAGTATCAAACCCATTGATTTTTATGGTTCCAGAATCTTGTTCTAAGATACCTGTAATCATGTTGAGTGTTGTTGTTTTACCTGCACCGTTTGGTCCGATAAAACCAACAATTGATCCGCTTGATATCTCCATTGAGATATCATCAACTACCACAAATGTTTTGTTATAAGTCTTGCTTATATTTTTAATTTCTATCATATAATGCTCCTTTACTTTATAGTAATAAAGTACGACAAATACTGTTAAAAGTCAATAAAAAAAATGAACCCTATTAATATATAAGATTCATTTAATATGTTACATCCAAGTAATTTTTCTTTCCTCACCATTGAGTATTCGTTGAATATTTGTACGGTGTCTGTAAATAACAATGAGTGTAATAATAGCAAATGTTAAGCTAATATTGAGACCAACACTGGTAAAGAATAGAATAAGTGTTGCAATAACAAGCATGATCATTGCTGATAGTGATACCATCTTAGTTAAATATAACATTAGAAAGAATAATGCTACCGGTAATAAAAAGTGAACAACCGGTCTTTTAGTAATTAGAATTGATATTGCAAGCAAGAAACCTGCAGCTGTTGAAACAGCTTTACCACCTTTGAAATTAGCAAAGATAGGGTAGCAATGACCAATTGTAGCAAAGAAACCAGCAAATATAATGTAATTCGGTGCAATGAAGGTTACAATCGTCATTGCAATAAAAGCTTTCAATACATCTCCAATTGCTACAGCAACTCCAGCTTTTGCGCCAAGAGTTCTTCCAGCATTGGTTCCACCAAGGTTACCAGAACCTAATTCTCTGATATCCGTTTTATAAAACACTTTACCAACTACTAATGCGAAAGGAATAGATCCAAGTAAATAGCCAATAAGTGATGCAATTAGTATATACATAATGCCACCTCTTCACTATTTTATCATTATTTTATTAACAATAACATCTTTTAATGTTATTTTTGCTATAATGATACAGTGAGAGGGGTTTTTATAGTGAAAGAAACTAACTATTCAGCATCTAG
>LFRM01286618.1_pt1 | contig 11331 bp, 11 predicted proteins | sample 618341 | NCBI WGS metagenome assembly LFRM01 (sample SAMN03654438, study PRJNA283298) | anaerobic digester metagenome | isolation source: pool of bioreactors CSTR01a, CSTR02a, and CSTR03a thermophilic anaerobic... | place: Denmark: Kgs. Lyngby | collected 2014-05-21
CCTTTGTATCAACGCCCATTTGCTTTAGGATGCTCACAGCAACGCCTTCGCCTTCTCTGATGAGCGCAAGCCAAAAATGCTCAGTCCCAACAAAGCTCTGATGGAGCTTCCGACTTTCGATGATGCTGCTTTCTAGTATTTTCTTGCTTCTTGGTGTCAGCTCGAGCATGCCGTTTGATTCGTTTTTTCCTTCGCCAAGCAGCTCGCGAACATGACTGAAGACCGTATCATAAGTAACACTCTGCGGGAGTGCGTTTTCGATCATAGGGCCCGGATCTTTGAGCAGACCAAGCAATATATGCTCTGTGCCTACATAAGACTGGTGAAGGGCGACTGCTGCTTGCTGAGCAGCTGCGACGGCGCGCTGTGCGCGCTCTGTGAATCTTCCGAAAATAGCCATTTGAAACCTCCTATGGAGTTTGTCATAAATATTTTTGTATGATTTGACAACGTGCTTGATTCACGGCCAAATCAGGCGTGTTTTCCTTGACATATTGCTTGACATGCGCTGCTTGTGCTGTGGTGAGGAGCTGATCGACCAATTCAAGGCTGGTATCCAGCAAGCCGCATGAAACGCCAAGCCTAAGATTGCTCCAGTGCTGCATGAACTCCTTTTCATCCATTTGAACAGCATAGCGCAGCAAACCATAGCTGCGGAAAATGGTATCCTTTAGTTCTGCCGATTGATCCGACAAACAACGACTACGAAGCGCATGCTCTGCATCAATTAGCTGCTTGCCAACCGCAGTAACCGCTTCGATAATTTCATCTTCTGTGCGTCCAAGCGTGACTTGATTGCTAATCTGGTACAGATCGCCAAGCGCTTCGCTTCCTTCGCCATAAATACCGCGTGTTGTAAGCCCCAGCTTGGCAACGCTTTGGTTGACATTGCCCATCTGCTTAAAGCGCGTGAGCATCGGTAAATGCATCATCAGGGATGCTCTGAGTCCTGTGCCTGTATTGGTGGGACAGGAGGTCAGGTAACCGAGTTGCGGATCAAAGCTGAACGTGCATATCCCTTCGAGTTTTTCTTCTGCCTTGAATGCCTCGCTCGCAGCTAGACCCAAATCAAAGCCTGACACGATGGACTGGATTCGCAAATGATCCTCCTCGTTAATCATGATGCTGATCATCTGATCCTTGCTAATGAGCGCAGCACCAACCTCGCTATGCTTGAGGAGGTCACGGCTGATTAAATGCTGTTCCATCAGCGCTTGACGATCGACTTTCGTCATGTCCCTTAGGGTGTAGAGGGTATAGGTATCTTCCGTTGGATTGGTCAGTTGGGACTCCGTAGCACGGGAGATGCATAATTGCGCATTTTCCTCATTGCTCATACCCCAAAATGGTAAATCAAAATAATTCCGTGCTAAACGAACACGCCCTGATACAACCACATCATTTACGCTTTGACTCACGGCAGATTCGCCTCCTCATGCTCCGAAAGCGCGCGGAGCTCGTCACGGTATTTTGCCGCATCTTCGAAGTTTTCACTTGCTACAGCTTCATCCATTTTCTGGCGAAGCTCATCACATTGCTTTTGGATTTGTTTTTGAGGATTATTGGCAAATGATGCGGGAACTCTGCCAGCATGCTGGGTACGACCGTGAATTCGCTGCAAAAGCGGCTTGAGCTGCTCGGAAAAATCCATGTAGCACTGGGCGCAGCCAAGCCGTCCGTTTTGCTCGAAAGCGCTGTACGTAAGTCCGCAGCCAGTACAGGTTGGTTGATGTTTTTCGGTTTTTGATGCACTTAGGACAGCCAGAATGGAGCTTAAAAAACTCTGGATATCACCATGTGCAAGGCTTAGTTCCATCTTCTTCATACACTCGGGGCAAAGATGGCGAGTGTTCATATCTTCTCCCGATGTGACTGTGATGGATACTGTCGCTTGGTTTTTATTGCATTCTTCGCAAAGCATGCATGCCCCTCCTTAACAAGATTACTCTCTCACCCTACGGGTAAGTTCAAGCAACATCGATTTGAAAATTTTTGCGCGCAGAGCATCCTTCATTTCCGAAGTGATCGGAAGGCTCAACGCTTGCGGTGATACAGCAGATAACATAAGCGCTGCTTCATTGCAATTGACGATTTCGCGCTCATTGAGTTGTTTGATCAAGTGGGAAGCGGAAAGTGCACTGATAGAGGTGCCTACCCGTTCGTGCAGGAGATAAAGCAGTTGTTCCCTTGTATCCTGCTCCATTCTAAAAATGCGGATATATCCGCCCCCGCCGCGCTTACTTTCGATGATGTAGCCATGATCGGGCGTAAAGCGTGTTGCCAGTACGTAGTTAATCTGCGATGGCGCACAATTAAAGTATTCAGCTAGCTCATTTCGTTTGAGCTCGATTTCTGTCTCTTCTTGTGTAAGCATGGTTTTGATGAATTGTTCAATAGCATCACTAAGACGCATAAGCTGCCTCCTTTCGTCAAAATGTCTGACCATCTTTGACTATTATATTGTATCACCACGAGAAATAAAAATCAATGCTTGTTTATGAGTTAACAAGCAGTATATCATTCCAATTATGGTGAAGAAAAAAGCCAATTCACATGAAAGCAAAGCTTTCCTATCAATTGGCTTTTGTTGTGGATTAGTTCTTGGCGGCTTCGGGTAATTCTTTTTTGACAGCGCATAGTCTGAAAAAACCAATAATAGCAATCAGACCTGCTGCAAGAGCATCTACAATGATATCCTTCATCGTATCGCTCAGCGCTTCGCGCCCAGCCAACACCTCTCCGCTTGCTGTTACGAACTTTTGCATGTTGAGACCGAGCAGTCCATCAAATGTATATTCGTAGATTTCCCATACTACACCGCAGCTTAGTGCAAAGCAAAAAGCAAATAGTGCAACAAAGGCAGGGGAGAGCGACAAACCGCGTATCTTCGCATCGTTGAGCCATGATACCAATATAAAACCAAGTGCGCCGAGCATGGCACCTGAGAAAAAATGAAGTATGCTATCCCAGAAGGGGACTAAGTAATAGAATGCGAAGACCTCACCAAGGAAAATGGCACAGTACAAGAAAATGTAGTAGAGAATGTAAATGAAGTTTGGAAGGGTAAGATTCCATTTTCGGGTCACCAAGGATGGTAGTCCTAGAACTACCAATCCCAGTGAACACTGAAGAAACATGAGCATATAGTCGCTTTTTACGTGCATAAACTCTGAATCAGCAGGTGCGACATCAGGTGCTAAGAAGCTCCTTACCAATGAATAAATGACTGATAAAACAAGCGTGATAAATAAGAGGGTACCAAACCGATCTCTTAGATTGCGTTTCTGCTTTTTGCTTTTCACTCACAAGCCTCCTATTGAACTGGGTTACTCGTTGCATAGCTTAGAATATCTCTCCAAAGAGGATGGTTTTGATCAAGCACCAATGTGCTGTTTTGGTCAATCGCGTTTTCAAGCGCTTGGAGGGATCTCCAATAGCTGTAGAACTCTGCATCAACGCTGTACGCATTCGCGTAAATCTCTAGCGCTGTTGCATCGCCATCGCCGCGAATCGTGCCGGCATCGCTAACGGCATCCGCCTCAATCCTTCGAGCTTCAAGGTCAGTGCTCGAAACGGCTTTGAGGTATTCTTCCTGACCTTCGCTTCGCAGCTGCTGAGCTACCTTGGCGCGGTCGGCCTGCATGCGGGCGTAGGTGCTTTCGATATTGGCATTGGGAAGAATGGTTCTATGCACCTGTATGTCTTTCACTTCGATGCCTCGTGAAGCCATGTCGATGTTGATGGTCTTCAGGCCCGAGGCCAACGCAGCATTTAGTGCATCCTTATTGCTGACGAAATTTTCTGCGGTCAGGCGGTTGATTGCCTGCACAATGACGGGGTGAATGAGGTTATCCAGCTGGTTTTCAGCGCTTGCCATATTGCCAAGCTTTAGGCTGAACAATGCGGGGTCGGCGATATACCACTGTGCATAGGTCTTCACGTAATATTGCTTTTTCTCCGATGTGTTAACAACTTCGCTGTCACTCACGTAGGTATAGAGCCTAGACGTGTACGTTTCCACTTGATCAACAAAGGGGAACTTGAAGTGGAGGCCACTGCCGTTCTTGATGGAAACGCTGCCGCTCATGGTGATCTCATCGGTTAATAGATCGGCATAATCTTGATGAAATGTATTGTGCTCATTGAGTACAATGGTGTTGATCACGCCAAAGCGGCTGACAACGCATTGCTCAGCTTCACCGACTACGAAGATGGACTGACTGATAACGATGATCAGCAAGACCGCGATGATGCCAACGCCAATGAGGCGTCCTGTGTTTTTACGTCTTGTTTTATTTTTGAGTTCTTGCTCAAAATCATATGCTTGATGATCCATAATTACATACTCCCTTCGATGATCGCTGCGGAGTTGGTGCTTGCAGAATCCCCATCAATATCCAAAATCTTGACAACGTCGCTGTCGGGCTCTGCTACGATGATGCGACCGCTGTTTTCCAGAACGCTCTCCATGGTTTCAATCAGGAGGCGAGTACGTGTGATTTCGGGGGAGCTTTTGTATTTCTCATATACAGCTTTAAATACAGCGACTTCGCTTTCAGCGGCTGCAATGGTCTCTGCCTTGTATGCTTCTGCTTCCTGTATGGTTTCATATGCATTGCTTCGTGCACTAGGCAGGATTTCGTTGGCATACTTCTCTGCTTCATCAAGGCGCTTGGTTTTTTCGTTCTTTGCATTATTGACATCCTCGTAGGCTGCTGCCACATCTGTTGGAACGGTGATGTTCTGAATCCTGACATCGTTGATCTTTACGCCGATTTCGTACGTATCGATGAGTGCCTGAAAGTCAGGCAGTACCTGAAGCTCGATCTCTTCCTTGTTAAGCAAGGCATCGTCAAGCGGCCTGTTTTGAATGTTTCTGCGAATGATCGCTTCAAAAGCCAGCTGTAGCGTTCCTTCGGGATCATCGATATCAAAGCAATACTGCTTCACATCGCGGATCGTATATTGATAGATCGCTTCAATGGATACGATGCTGTTGTCATTGGTGAGCATGACGCTTTCATCAACAACATCAGCGTATTTGGCCGCAGTGTTACCCGAGCCCTGCGCGGTGGTTCTAAAACCATATTCCTTGCTGTGGATGGTGGTGACGCTCTCGCTGATCACATTTTGAACCACGGGAATCTTCCAGTACAGTCCGGGACCCTTGCGCGCAGTTACCTTGCCAAAGGTAAGCACAAGCGCTTCTTCTCCTTGCCCAACTCTATAAAAACTGTTGAAGGCAAGCAATGCAAAAACCAATACAAGGCAAAGCAATATAATGCCCCCTGTTTTCATCTTTCCATTCATAAAAATAGTACACCCCTTTCATTTGCTGCTTAGCATGAGTATATCGTACCATTATTTAGGCAGGAAAGGTTATGAAAATGCCTCAAAGATACAAAAAGGCGATCAAAATAGGAAGAATATGCGATGCTAGTTAGAAACAATAAACTCACAAGCCAAATTTTGATCAAATAGTTGAAACCCAAAGACCGTCATGTTATGATAACTGTGTATGCAATTAACCAAAGGAGGAACTATGATAAACGACTTTGAGGCGTTGCTGCCGCGCGTGGAAAAACCATCACGCTATACCGGCAGTGAGATGAATACAAACATCAAAACATTTGATCAGGCGGAAGTTACATTTGCCTTTTGCTTTCCCGATACCTACGAAGTGGCCATGAGCCACTTGGGAATGAGAATTCTCTATGGTATTTTAAACAACCTGCCTTATGCACTTTGCGAACGCGTGTGCATGCCTTGGATTGACATGCTAAATGAAATGAAGCAGCATAATGTTCCGCTGATGTCCCTTGAGAGCAGAACTGTGCTCAAGGACTTTGATATTGTTGGGTTTACGCTACAGTATGAGATGAGCTATACCAATATCCTTGAGATGCTTCACATGGGGCGCATTCCCGTCAAAAGTGCAGAACGCGGCGAAAACGATCCGATTGTTGTAGCAGGCGGGCCTTGCGCTTTTAACCCCGAACCGCTGCATCTATTCATTGATGCATTCATGATTGGCGACGGCGAGCAGGTGATCATCGAACTTACCGACGTTATTAACGAATGCAAAAAGAACAATCTCCCCCGAAAAGAATGCCTCCGCCGCTTGGCAAAGCTTCGAGGCGTATACGTTCCCTCCCTATATAAAGATGAATACAACGAGGACGGAACCCTTAAGAGTATTGAGCCCATCGATGATGCTGCGCCAAAGAGCGTGCTCAAATGCATCATCACAGATATGGACCATGCCTATGTACCGACCGATCCGCCCGTTCCGTTTCAGCAGGTGGTCTTTGACCGAATTATGCTGGAAATCATGCGCGGGTGCACACGCGGCTGCCGGTTCTGCCAAGCGGGTATGCTGTATCGCCCTGTGAGGGAGCGGAGCGTTGAGAAGCTCGTGCAGCTGGCAAAGGATTCTGTCAAGAACACGGGCTATGAAGAGATTTCGCTGTCATCGCTGTCATCCAGCGACTATTCCTGCCTTGCGGAGCTGTCAACAAGGTTGGTGGAGGAGCTCAGAGACCAGAGAGTATCCCTGTCGCTTCCGAGCTTACGTGTTGATAAATTTGTGCAGGATACGCTCACCCAAACCCAAAAGGTCAAGAAGAGCAGTCTTACCTTTGCGCCTGAAGCGGGTACACAGCGCCTTCGTGATGTTATTAACAAAAACGTTACGGAAGATGATTTGGTCAAAACCCTAAACAGCGCATTCTCTAACGGCTGGAATGCGGTAAAGCTCTATTTCATGACGGGCTTGCCGACAGAAACCGATGAGGACTTGCTGGGCATTGCAGAAGTTGCTAAAGCGGCAGCGGGAGCATATTACAGCATACCAAAGGACAAGCGCGTGAAGGGACTTCGCATTACATGCAGTGCATCGGTCTTTGTACCAAAGCCGTTTACGCCATTCCAATGGTGCGCTCAAGATAGACCTGAAACCGTCAGGGAAAAGCAGCAACTTGTTCGTGAGTCTTTTTACCCACTTAGATCCGCACGCTTCAACTATCACGATTCTGCTTTAAGTCAACTGGAAGCCTGCTTTGCGGTAGGCGATCGCCGTTTGGCGAATGTTCTGTATCGTGCGTGGGAGCTTGGCTGTTTTCTGGATGGCTGGCATGAGCACTTCCGCTATGATCTTTGGTCACAAGCATTCGATGATTGTGGTCTCACCATTGACTTTTATGCTCATCGCACGCGTAATTTGGACGAGCTTCTTCCTTGGGATCATATCGATGCGGGCATCAGTAAATCATTCTTGAAAAATGAGTTTATCAAAGCAACAAAAGCAGAGACAACCAAGGATTGCCGTGAAGGCTGCAATGGCTGTGGCTTGCAGAAAATCAAGGGGGTATGCAAGCAATGCGAATGATGGTTGTTTATGAAAAAGGCGCTGACCTGCGTTATATCGGTCACCTTGATTTGCTTAGAACTTTGCAGCGTGCCCTGCGCAGAAGCGGGCTCCCCATTCAGTACTCAAGGGGATTTAATCCCCATGTCAATCTCGGCTTTGCCGCGCCTCTGAGCGTTGGGGTTGTAGGCATGCGCGAAATGATGGAAGTCCCGCTGGAAGCCAGCGTTACTTCGCAGGAATTTATCGATGCGATGAACGCTGTATTGCCAAGGCGTCTTCAGATCAAAGCTTGCTATGAATTGCCTGATAAATTTCCAACATTGATGTCGCTGGTAGCAGGGCATCGCTATACGATTGAGTTTTCAAAAGGCGATGACGGAGATCGGGTGTTTGCTGCTGCCCCTGCGTTTATGGAGCTAAAAGAGTACATCACTGTTCGCAAAACCAAGAGCGGTGAAAAACCCACGGACATCCGTCCTTTTATCAAAAGTGCAGCGTATGAACAGGTGGAGGATGAATACAAAATCCATCTGGAAACGATTTCTACGGCCGCAGGTTCACTCAAACCGTCCCTTTGGTTTGACTGTTTATGCGAGTTCGCAGGTGTCAAACCGGTGCTGTGTACGATTTATCGTGATGCAATACTGAGCCTTGATGCAAACGGGGAACTCGTCCCCATGGAGGAGCTAAGCAATGCCTGATGCAATGCAGCTAATTATGCGAACAACACAGAAGGCTACCGAAACAGCGGTTGTGACGAAGGATGGACTACTAGAATTCTATCAAGAGTCGCAGGATACCGAGAGCTTAGTTGGAGCGATTTTTCTTGGCCGAGTGGAACGGGTGCTTCCTGATATCAAGGCGGCATTTGTTCGGATTGGACTTGCGCAAAATGGTTTTCTCCCGATCAACGAATCGGAGAGCTTTCACCTAAACGCTGAGACCAAGCCACTGATGAGCGGTCAGGATATATTGGTTCAAGTAAAGAAAAATCCCAAAGGCGGCAAAGGTGCTTTCTTAACGCGCGATATTGCATTGCCCGGACAATATTCTCTTCTGATGCCAAACAACCGATTTATCGGACTGAGCAAGCGCATTGAAGATGAACAGGAAAGAGATGCAGCCAAAAGGCTTGGCAAGCAGATAGCTGACAATCGCTTTGGACTCATTGTTAGGCACGCGGCGCTGTTTGCGCAGCATCAAGCGGTGGCAGACGAAGCGCAGGAGCTATGGGAACGATGGCAGGAACTAAAGCAAAGGTCGGAGTATCTAAAAGCGCCTATGCTTTTGCAGCAAGAACCCTCCATGCTATCGGTTCTTATACGGGACTATGCCGCTAGGTATGATATCGAGGTGCTGTCTGTGGCAGCCAATCCTAGCGATGCTCCACTGCCGTGGCAGACGCTGTCCCAGAGCGACATGGAGGCTGCTTGGAGCGGCAAACGGATAGATAAGCAACTCGCTGGAGCCATCGGCAGGCGGGTAGAGCTAAAAGCGGGGGGAAGCCTCGTGATTGATGAACGAGAAGCCTTAAGCACAATCGACATCAATAGCGGCAGCAATGTGCAAGTATCAGGAGATGATGATCTTCCGCTTGCCCAAAATTTGATGGCGATACCTGAGATGGCAAGACAAATCAGACTTCGCAACCTAAGTGGTATTATATTGATTGACTTTATCGACATGAGAACCGATGAACAGCGAGAGCAGGTGCTAGCCGCTATGCATGAAGCATTGGCGGAGGATCGTGTGAAAACGGTGGTACATGGGTTTACCAACCTTGGCCTACTAGAGATGACGCGCAAACGCACCCGCGATACGTTAAGGGGAATGATGACCGTTCCCTGCAAAGCATGCAATGAGAATGGCCGCGTTCTCATATCCTAATTCTGAAAGGAAACACAACCTGTGAAGCATACGCCAGTATACGTTTCTCAAGAAGAGATGATGCAGCAAGAACGAGCAATCGAGCAGATTCTGCTGCTTCCCAATAAGCCCAATTCATTTCATATCGTCACCTATGGATGCCAGATGAATGCACATGATAGCGAGAAGCTTGCAGGTATATTGCTCAAAATGGGCATGACCGAGGCGGACGATCGCAAGCATGCGGATATTGTTTTATTCAATACTTGCTGCATTCGAGATAATGCGGAGCGCCGTGCGCTTGGCAATGTCAACTGGCTCAGGCAGCTACGCAAGCAGAAACCCAATTTACTCATTGGTGTTTGCGGATGCATGGTGCAGCAGCCCGAAATGGCGCAGCGCATCCTCAAACAGTATAAGTTCATCGATCTAGCTTTTGGTACTCATAACCTGCATTGCCTGCCCGAAATGATGCTCTCGCTGCTCACCAATGAGAAACGCGTGGTCGATGTCATTGACCAAGAGAACCTCATTGCAGAAGGCGTGCCGATCAAAAGGCTGCACTCCTATCACGCCTATACCACCATCATGTATGGATGCGACAATTACTGCTCGTACTGCATCGTGCCTTATGTACGCGGCCGCGAGCGCTCGCGCTTGATGTCGGATGTTCTAAAGGAGGCGGAGGGACTTGCGGCAAGCGGCGTGCAGGAAATTATGCTGCTTGGACAGAATGTTAACAGCTATGGCAATAGCTCGGAAAATGGAGATACCTTTCCTAAGCTGCTTGCCGAGCTAGACCAAATCGGTATACCGCGCATTCGCTTTATGACCTCCCATCCAAAGGACTTAAGTGATGATTTAATTGATGTCATGGCGGGCAGCAAGCATATCTGCAATCATTTTCACTTGCCCATACAAAGCGGTAACAATGAAATTCTTCGGCGTATGAATCGCCGATACACACGCGAAGATTATCTGGATAAGGTGCAAAAGCTACGCAAAGCCATGCCAAATGTTGGTATCACGACAGATTTCATTGTCAGCTTTCCCGGCGAAACAGAGGAGCAGTTTCAGGATACCTGCTCACTGGTGCGCGAGGTTGGATTTGATTCGGCGTTCACCTTTATTTATTCTCCTCGCCCTGGCACAAAAGCTGCTGAGATGGATGGTATGATTCCGCCCGAAGAATCCAGCCGCCGAATCGGCGAACTGCTTTTGGAGGTGGAAAGATCATCTGCGAGGGTATATGATCAAATGATTGGCAAAGATGAATACGTGCTCGTGGATGGCTTTGCTAAGCGTGATCCAACCATGGTTGCGGGCAAAGGAACGCGAAGCATCACCGTTAAGTTCAAGGGAACAGCAGACGATATTGGAAAAATCATTCCGGTAAGAATAACATCGGCAGCTGCAACAGTGTTGCAGGGCGAGAGAATTTGAAAGGTAGTGGATTAAATGGAAAAGGTATTAAATCAAGCAGAACTTCTAGCAGAGGCAATTTTGGAGAGCCAAGAGTTTATTTCGATGAGATTATCTGAGCAGGCAGCAATGAAAGATCAGCATGCAAACGACCTCATTGCTGCATATAGTGAGAAGCGCTCGAATGTTGAGAACATTCTAGCTGATGCGAACATGAACCACGGCGACCTTGCCACAGCGGGTGAAGAGCTTCAAAACATCGAAGAAGCGATTGACCAGAACGAAACCATCAATAAGATGCGCGAAACCCGCGAAGCTTTCACCGATATGATGAATAAAGTCAATTCCATTATCAAGTATGTCGTGACAGGCGAAAGTGATGAGGAAGAAGCGGGTTGCTCCGGTTCTTGCTCCAGCTGCGGTGGAGGTTGCGGACACCAGCACTAATCAGCAATTAAAATACAGAAGATGAAAGGGAGCGAGTTTTTTGGCAGGCCTTACCCCCATGATGCAGCAATACGTTGAGATCAAAGAAAAGCATGAGGACTGCATCCTTTTTTTCAGGCTTGGCGATTTTTACGAAATGTTCTTTAAGGATGCAGAGTTGGTATCCAAGGAGTTGGAGATAACCCTCACTGGTAAGGACTGCGGTCTGCCTGAGCGCGCCCCTATGT
>LFRM01347128.1_pt1 | contig 11331 bp, 9 predicted proteins | sample 618341 | NCBI WGS metagenome assembly LFRM01 (sample SAMN03654438, study PRJNA283298) | anaerobic digester metagenome | isolation source: pool of bioreactors CSTR01a, CSTR02a, and CSTR03a thermophilic anaerobic... | place: Denmark: Kgs. Lyngby | collected 2014-05-21
CCTATACCGGCTTTTTTTAGAAACGAACGACGTTGCATATGTTTATTTCTCCAAACTTATTTTAAATGCTAAAAATTTTATACAATAAATAATAACCCACAGCCGCTGCTTCATGCCGCAACCGTAGTTAGTGGTTTTCCCTAAAACCGGCATAAAGGCAGCCTGGCGCTTAACTGCCTGCCACCGCCATGTTTTCAATTAAGATCGACCCCGATGTTTTGGCCCCACGCGTAATGACATCGTTACCCACCGCCACCATTTGCATGAACATGTCTTTCAGGTTGCCCGCAATGGTGATTTCCTGAACGGCATGCTGGATTTGTCCATTTTCCACCCAATAACCGAAGGCGCCACGGGAATAATCGCCAGTGACATAGTTAACCCCCTGTCCGATCAGCTCGGTAACCAGCAGGCCGGTACCCATTTTTTTCAGCATGGCGTCAAGATCGTCACCGGCTTCGGTTAGCGAGGATGTAAGCAGCAGATTATGCGAACCACCTGCATTGCCGGTGCTTTGCATGCCCAGTTTACGGGCGGTATAGCTTGACAGCAAATACCCCTGCAGAATGCCGTCTTGCACCAAATCACGCGCCCGGGTTTGCACGCCCTCGTCATCGAAGGCGGAACTGCCCATGGCGCCCGGGATATAAGGATCTTCGTTAATTTGAATATGGTCAGCCATCACCGGCATGCCAAGGGAGTCAAGCAGAAAACTGGACTTGCGGTAGAGTGCACCCCCACTAATTGCCTGGGTTAGTGCACCAATGAGACCCAGGGCCAGGGGGGCCTCGAACAGGACTGGGTATTTGCCGGTAGGAATTTTACGGGCCGACAAACGGGACAAGGCACGCTGGGCAGCATACACACCCACATCATGCCCCTTGGCCAGTCTTTCGGGGTAACGGTGGGAGGTATACCAGTAATCCCTTTGCATGCGATCACCCTTGCCGGCAATAGCGGCCACCGAAAGACCATGGCGCGAATACGGGTAGCCCCCCATAAAACCCAGTGAATTGGCAAATACGAAGCGCCCTTCACTAACATCAATGGAAGCGCCTTCGGAATTGGTGATTTCCTTGCTGTAACCCAAGGCTCCCTGCTCGGCCTCTATGGCCAGCGCAACGGCTTCATCGGCAGAGATATCCCAGCTTTTATGCAAGGCCAGATCGGGCAAATGGGTGGCCAGCAACTCGGGTTCCGGCAAACCGGCCGCTGGATCGGCCGCTGTATATTTGGCAATATTCCAGGCCGCCTCTACCGTTTCGGCAATCGCTTTGGCGGACAAATCCGAAGTGGAGGCAGAACCCCTGCTTTGTCCTGCGTAAACAGTCACACCCAGGGAGCGGTCATTGGTTTGTTCAACCGTTTCAACACTTCCCTTGCGAACGGAGACGGCAAGCCCGCTAGACTCGGAGACCTCGGCAGCGGCACTGCTTGCGCCGAGCTTGCCGGCATGTTTCAGCGCCAGCTGAACCAGCTCTTCAAAATTAGACTGACTATTAGGATTCATAGATAAAAATATAAGTGGTTGTTCTGTTCATTATGACTGAAATCGCATACACGGTTATGATATCCAAATATCAACCATTTTTCGATTTTATTTATGCATACCGACCAAACAGATCAGGACGACAACGATTTTTACGACCGGCCCAGCAAATCACAAGTCAAAAGAGAGCTGCATGCCATTCTGGATCTGGGCAAGCAGGTCATAGAGTTACCTTATGACAAAGTCAAGCAGTTACCCCTTGATGACAAACTGCTGGATGCCATCAAAACAGCCCAAAAAATCAGCGGCAGGGAAGGCAAACGCCGCCAGATCCATTATGTCGGCAAGCTAATGCGCACGGCAGACATAGAGGCCATTCGCCAGCAACTGGATGTCTGGGAAAACGGCTCCAGGGAAATCACGGCACATATGCACCGGCTGGAAACCCTGCGTGACCGCCTGCTTGCCAGCGATGAAGAGTTAACCATACTCCTTGCCGAGTATCCCCAGGTGGATATTCAGCAACTCAGGGCGCTTATTCGCGCTGCCCGCAAGGAACAGGCTGCCAACAATACCCTGAGCGAAACCCAGGAACCGCAAAAAAAACATTACCGTGCCCTGTTTCAGGCACTCAAGTCTATTTTATTAACCGGGGAATAGTTCATTATGTCAGATCAAGTACTGCTCGATTGCGTTGAAATCAATACGGGCAACCACATCACGCACTCAATTATCTGGATGCACGGCCTGGGCGCCGATGCCAACGATTTCGTGCCGGTCGTTCCCGAACTGAGACTGCCCAAACCATCAGGTATCCGTTTTGTTTTCCCCAATGCGCCAGTTCGTCCGGTTACCCTGAACAACGGCATCGCCATGCCAGCCTGGTTTGATATTATTTCCCTTGACCGCATCAACGGTCCGGAAGACGAACCTGGCCTAAGGGAAGCACAGCAGGCGATTGAAGCCCTGATTGCCCGTGAAAACGAACGCGGTATTCCAACCGAAAACATTTTCCTGGCCGGCTTCTCGCAAGGCTGCGCCATGGCCCTGTTAACCGGGCTGCGCCACCCCAAAAAACTGGCTGGCCTGATCTGCCTGTCAGGTTTTCTGCCACTGGCGGCCAAGACCGGGGCAGAACGCAGCCAGGCAAACATAGACATCCCCATTTTCATGGCGCATGGCACACAGGACCCGGTGGTAGTACCCGAACGTGCGCTTAACAGCAAGGCCAAGCTGGAAGAACTGGGCTACCAGAACCTGCAGTGGCACACTTACCCCATGCAGCACTCGGTGTGCCTGGAAGAAATACGGGATATTTCGGCCTTCATCCAGGAAAACCTGGCTTGATTAATCCGCCTGATTCAAAGGCATCCAGACCCTTCGCATTGAAGGGTCTTCTTCATCCGGGTCATTTTTCAGGCCCAGGCTGGTCATTAAATGCAGCATCGGTTTATTGCTGGCCAGCACAACCCCTTCTATATAAGCCAGCTCCTGTTTGCGGGCCGCCTGTATCAGCTTGCTCATAAGGGTTCTGCCCAGACCACGCTTTTGCCATCCGTCACCAATCACCAGGGCATATTCGGCGCCCACGCCATCGGCGTTGCGCAGATAGTGCGCCAGGCCAATAATTTCTTCCCGCGGCAACCCGCGGTTGGCCTCGTTGGGTACCTGGATAGTGGCCACCAGCGCCAGCTCACGATGGTAGTCCACATAGGTATATCGGCTTAACATCTTAGGCGTCAATTCGCGCATCATTGAAACAAATCGCATGTAGCGCGACTTCTCGGACAAGCCCCTGATAAAAGCCTGAAGCGCCTCAGCGTCTTCAGGACGGATGGGGCGCAACACCCATTCCATATCGTCATCAAAGCGCCTGTTTTCAGTCAAATAATACGGATACGGGAAGATGGCCATATGATCATAGCCAGACTCGCGTGGCGAAACACCCGCCGCCTCTTTATCGAGCACAATCCTGACATCTTTGGCATGGACTTCACGATAACCCAGAACAATCGGGTTAATTTCCAGCATTTGAATGCAGGGAAACTCGCTGACCAAATCGGCAACCGACTCCAGAATACGCTGCAATTTCACGAATATGTGGGGTTCTACATAGGTTTCCAATTCCTGGCGCCAGACCCGGCTGCGCTTAATGAGCTGACCAGCCAGATAAGCGTTCAGGGGCGGCAAATCAAGCCCCTTGTCGCGGGACGAAAACACCACCTTGTGACCACCCTCGCCAAAACGGATCCATGGCCCAAAGATGGGGTCGCTCTGAGCCTGTATCATGACGGCCGGCACCCCATCCTCAACAGAAAACTGTTCATCCTGTTGATCTTCCTCCCAGGAAACCCCCACATGAAAGCAGTCCAGCAGGCGCATGGCTTCCCGGGTTTCAAGCGTGCCGCGTTTTTCTTTCAGCGCGGCATCAAGCAGGGCGCGGGCAGCCGGAATATCGGCAGGTCGGGAATCAGGCTGCGGGATCCTGAGTTGATGCAACAGTTGCTGGTTATAGAAGTAGTCACACAGCGACATCATGGCACCCAGTGCCGTTTCGGGGGTTCTGAACGCTGGCATGCCAGCCCGATTAAGCAACCGGCGGAACGGTCGCATGGTGGCCTCGCCCAGAATACTGGTCACAATGGGTTTGGGTGCCTTGCGGGCATAAGCCGCCAATTGCTCAACCACCTTCTGCATGTCCACCAGCTCATCAGGGGCCAGCATGACCATGACGGCATCAACCCCGGCGTCATCCACCATTACCTTCAGGCTCTCGATAAGCTGCTCTCCGGTTAGGGGAGCATAACTGATAGCCGGATTACCCACAATGGCGCCATGCCCCAGAATCCGTCTGAGTTCGCGCAGACTGCCTGAAGACAACGATGCCTTGGATAAGACGCTACTGGTGCCCATCGCATCAAACGTCAAAGAGGTTGAGCCACGGCTGTTGCCAAAAACCACAATCCGCCCGCCTTTGGGACGCCGGGCATAAGACAGCGCCTTCAGGGCCGCAAACAGCTCGACAAAATAATCAACCCGGACCGCCCCGGCACGCCGGATAGCGGCCTCAAACACGGCATCATCCCCTTTAAGTTCGGGGCTTGCCCGTCCGGCACGCAAGACCAGAACCGGCTTGACACTGGAGGCCATGCGAATGGCGCTCATGAGTTCCCTCCCGGAACCCAGCTTGTCCATGTACAGGGCAATACTGTCGGTGCGGGTATCCGTGGCCAGGTATTCAATTATTTCAGGCAGGTCCACATCAATGACCTCTCCCAGGGAAATCGCCGCAGACAAGCCAAGATCGACATCATTGGCCCAATCCATAATGGACATGAGCAGCAGCCTGGATTGCGACACCACCGCCACCCGGCCCTGATGCGACAGGATGGGGTGTTTGCTGAGATTCAAATTCAGGTGGGGCCGCTGAATACCAAACGCACGTGGGCCCAGCAGCAGGCAATTGTGGCGCCTGGCCCAATCCAGCACAAACTGCCTGATTTCCAGTGGGTCGTCATCAATGGTTTGGGTGGGCAGCAGAATCATGGCCCGGGGCGGCTTGCGCTCAAGAAACGACAACACCATTTCCAGCCTGTCTGGTTGCACGCACAGCACGGCCAGATCTTTTCTTTCCTCACTTTCAATGGGCTCTTTGTCTGCCAGTTGCGCAAATGATTCTGGCGAGTCAAACTTTATCAGTGTGGTGTTACGCACCAGGTAGGCCGGCACCGATTCGCATACCGGCAAAGAGACATCTGAAATCACGATTAACGATCTTGGCTCAAAGATGGAAGCCAGGCGATGACGCAGCATATATCCACTCACAAAAATGTTAAGCTAAAATGAAGTTTTTCTGAAGCCTGCCCAGGCATTGTAAACTGTCTTGCCTCTTCTTTTAATCACTTAATTGTTTTACTATCCATGACTTCCTCTTCTGTTAGAACCCGTTTTGCCCCATCCCCAACCGGCTATCTTCATTTGGGTGGCGCGCGCACGGCACTTTTCTCATGGGCGTTTGCCCGTCATCACCAAGGCACTTTTGTGTTGCGTATTGAAGATACCGACCTTGAGCGCTCCACCCCTGAAGCGGTACAGGCCATTCTTGATGGCATGCAATGGCTGTCACTGGAGGCAGATGAAGGCCCTTTCTACCAAATGCAGCGCGCCGGGCGCCACAAGGAAGTGATTGCCAAAATGCTGGCTGAGGGCACGGCTTATTACTGCTACAGCACACCGGAAGAAGTTGAACAAATGCGTGAAAGTGCCAAGGCCAAAGGCCTTAAACCCAAGTACGACGGCACCTGGCGCCCCGAGCCCGGCAAAACACTGCCACCGGTCCCCGAGGGCCGCAAGCCGGTTGTCCGCTTCAAGAACCCCACTGAAGGCGCCGTTTCCTGGGATGACATGCTCAAGGGCACCATCACCATTGAAAACGCCGAGCTGGATGACCTGATCATTGCCCGTCCCGACGGCACGCCCACCTACAATTTCTGCGTGGTGGTTGATGACTGGGACATGCAAATCAGTCATGTTATTCGTGGTGATGACCATATCAACAACACGCCGCGCCAGATCAATATCCTGAAGGCCCTGGGCGCCCCACTTCCCGAGTATGGACATGTACCCATGATTCTGGGTCCCGATGGCCAGAAACTGTCAAAGCGCCATGGTGCTGTCAGCATTATGGATTATGAAAAACAGGGATATCTGCCCGAAGCCATGATCAACTATCTGGCCCGCCTTGGCTGGAGCCATGGTGATGATGAAATTTTCTCGCGTGAACAGCTGGTTGAATGGTTTGATACCCGCAACCTGTCCAAGTCAGCCGCACAATGGGACCCCAAAAAACTCAATTGGGTCAATGCACATTACATCAAGGCGTTAAGCGACAGCGAGCTGCTGGATCATGTCTTGCCGCGCATTCATGCCCGTGGTGGCCACACCCAGGATCTGGACATGCCTGCCGTGCTTAACCTGTTCAAGGATCGCGCCGAAACCCTGGAACAACTGGCCGAAAACGCCATGCTGTTCTGCGCCCCTTTCCAGCCTGCTGCCGAAGAACTGCAAACCCAATTCCTGACCGAAGATGCCAAACGTATTTTGGCCGGTTTTGCCCAAAACGCCAGCAAGCTGGAAGCCTGGACAAGTGAAGCGCTGGATGAGCTGATCAAGCAAACCTTAAGCGAACATGGCATCAAAATGCCCATGCTGGGCATTCCCTTGCGCCTTGCCGTTACCGGCCAGAAACAAACCCCATCCATTGGTGCTGTCCTGGCTATCATTGGTAAAACAACCGTGCTTGAACGCCTGCAAAACGCCATATAGCGATCTTTCAGGCTACCACACCCTTAAAAACCGCCTTGTCTCACGCCACCAGCAATCCTTGCTCATGGCTTTGGGGCAAAGCGGTTTTTTTGTGCATGTGGCAAAAACACCGAAGCATTTTGTTGGTTTTTCGCCAATGGTTTTTTTATACTTCAAACAAAGCGGCAACGGATTTTTGCTTCTGTAAAACGAAAAAAACCGGCAGCGCCCACAACCTCAAAACCCCATTGCAGCGGCTCGCCATGCTGATGCCACTTAACCCGCACAATATCATGTTTGCAAACCGCCAAAAAAGCGAAAAAAACCAATATCACGCCACAAGCCTTTATTTTCAATGCTTTTGAAAAACAAGGATAATCCATGACCGATCTGCCGAGATAAAAAAACAGCTCATTCAACCTTGATGGGTTTGGGCAAAACACGCGTCAGCAATGGTTCTTTGCCTGAGTCTGGCTGAAAAATCTTATTTACCAACGTTTCAAGATTGTTTTCTCACAGGCTTGCCTGCTGCTAAGTTATTAATATTGATAACAATTATTTTATTTCCATTGACCTTTATTTCAAAAGTATTTCGTGCGTTCCATGACGTAATGAGTTACCCTTGCGGTTATAAAGGTAAATAAAATAATTTGCCTTTATAACCATTTGGGATGTTTCGCGCCGAAAGCGGGGAATATATCAAATGGTGCTACAAAGGAAGTAGAGTTATCCGTTGCCGGATTTATACTTTGACCTTGAAATTATATCTGTACAGATGTATTTAATTTTTTTCATATCCGGACCCTTTCCCAAGGAGTATTGCCATGGCAACAGCAGCCAAAAAAGCAGTCAAAAAACCTGCAGCTAAAAAAGCTGCAACCAAAACAGTGGCTAAAAAAGCTACTGCCGTCAAAAAAACCGTTGCAGCTGAAACCCCAGTCGCAACAAAAACAGTTGTGAAGAAAGTAGCTGCTAAAAAAACCGTTGCAAAATCTGTTAGCAAAACAGCCGCTCCTGCAAAAAAAACAGCCGCCACTAAAGCGGCTACCGCCACAAAAACAGCAGCAGCAAAAAAAACCACCACAACCAAAACCGCTGCAGTGAAGAAAACAGCCGTTGCCAAAAAAGCGGCACCTGCAACAAAAACTCCTGCAACAAAAAAAGCGGCGCCTGCCAAAAAAGCAGTAGCCACCACAAAAGCGGCACCCGCAAAAAAAACGGCAACTGCCACAAAAGCAACACCTGCCAAAAAGGCAGCACCCGCTAAAAAAGCGGTAGCAGTGAAAAAAGCAGCACCAGCTAAAAAAGCGGTAACCGCTTCCAAAGCCGCACCCGCTAAAAAAGCAGCCTCCGCCACAAAAGCAGCACCAGCCAAGAAAACAACAGCAGCAGCCAAAAAAGCCATTGCCGCTGAAGTTCCAACAACAGAAACCACGGTTGCCGCCAAAACAGGTGCAAAAACAGCGACTAAAACAGGCACCAAAACAGCTGTCGCAAAAAAAGTGCCTGCCGCAAAAAAAGCAGCCGTGAAGAAAACCGCAGCCAGCAAGAAAACGGCCGACTCAGCCGCCAAAACAGGCAGCAACAGCAACTCATCCTGGCCATTCCCAACAGGGAATCGACCATAATCGGTTGAAGTAATTGCAAAAGCCGTCTAAATTAAACACTTAGACGGCTTTTTTTCATTTTATTTTTTATATGATCAATTCAATACTTAGTTTTTTACTTGGCACCTTTTTTTCCCTGTTTGTGTCTGCCCTACTCGTCAGAGCCTGGGTGTTCTGGACCAGGATCCACCCCTTCAATCCTTATGTCATGATTATTTATAAAGCGACCGACTGGCTGGTTCAGCCTGTTCGCAAAATAATCCCGACCAGCAACAAGATAGACTGGACCAGCCTGCTGCTGGCATGGGTTTGTTCAATGTTGCACGTTTTTCTTGTTTTTTCGCTCACACCGGCCAATGTATATATCCAGACATCGCTGGCCACCCTGCCTTTGGTGGGTCTTTTCATGACCATCAAATGGGCGCTTACATTGGTGTTATGGCTGTGTATTTTACAGGCAATCTTATCGTGGGTCAGCCCTGCTTCGCCCATCATGCCAGTATTAAGGGCCTTGCTGGACCCAATGCTAAACCCGATTCGCCGCTTTCTGCCCGGCACCGGCGCTTTTGATTTTTCTCCGTTGGTGCTGATCCTGATTACACAGGTGTTGCAAATTGTTTTACAGCACCTGATGTTTGGATAACGTTATACCGCTGGCAATGCCTCACCAAATGCACTCATGAAGCGGGCCGCAATTTCTTCCCGGCTTAAAAAGTGATTCTGGGGGCCTTGTGAAGCAATCTTGATGGCTCCCATCAAACTGCCCAGGCGGCAGCAGTCTTCCCAGCCCCAGCCCTGTGACAAGCCATACAGCAGCCCTGCACGATGTGAATCTCCGCAACCGGTAGGGTCTGTCACCGCCTCAGCCTTAACCGGCGCAATGGCAATCCGCCTGCCATCATGGTACAGGTCTGAGCCTTCCGCACCCCGGGTAACCACCACGGCCTCAAGGTGCCCGGCAATTTGCGCCATGCTTTTTTCCATGCGTTGCTCAATCACCGATGCCTCATAATCATTAACGGTAAGCACATGGGCAAGACCCAGCATACGCTCAAGATCGGCCTTGTCGAATAGCGGCATGGCCTGGCCCAAATCAAAAATAAAGGGAATGCCAGCCCTGTTCAGGTTTTCGGCATGGGCAAACATGCCATCTTTTGAATCGGGAGCCACAATACCCCACACGGCCTTTTCCTGGCTGATATCGTTTTCAGCCGACTGCATCATGGCACCGGGGTGAAACGCGGCAATCTGGTTGCCATCAAGGTCTGTCGTGATGTGACATTGGGGCGTGAAGGCATCAGGCAGAACCCTGATGGCACGCGTATCAATACCCATGTCACGCATGCGCTGCAAATATTCCTGGGCATCTTTACCAACCGTTGCCACCGGCACCGGATTGCCACCCAGCATGCGCAGGTTATAAGCGATATTTCCTGCGCACCCTCCATACTCTTTGCGCATGGTAGGCACAAAAAAAGAAACGCTCAATGACTTTATATGTTCGGCAAGAATATGATCCTTGAAATGCCCTTCAAACAGGGTAATGGTATCAAACGCAACGGAACCGCATACCAGTACTGCATTACTCATGACAATTAAACCTTATGGATAAACTAAACTAAGTTCGAAACCGGACACAGCCACATTGAAGACGGCAAGCGGTACATTGATGAAAACCTCGGTACCTGGCTGAAATTTCTGTTCCAGCAGATTGGGTTGCACATATTCCCGAGGCTCAAGAATTTTGGTAATCTCAATAAGACCCTGCGGGTTTTTTAAATTGATGACCAGCAAAGGCCATACCTGGGCCCGGGCATCATTATTGCGCAGGATAAATTGAAGCCGCAAGGCCGTTACGCCTTCCTGGGGCTTGGCCGCCAGATCGGGCTTGAGCACCCAGTTTTTAAGCTGCAGGCTGGCCAGATTTTTATCGGATCCCAACTCACACCCGACGACCTGGCAAATTTGCTGCAGGGTGGGACGCAAGGAAGGCGCAACATTGGCCAGCTGGTTACGATACACCACCAGACTTTGCCCAATCAAGACCAGCAACCCCAGGAAAATGCCAAGAATCCAGAATAAACTGGTATTACGCCGCTCATAGTTGGGAGCTGGATAGCCGTCAGTATCATCGGCATCCATCCGCAAGGGTTCGTCATCATAAGTCACAGACGGCTCATGATGAATAATAATGGGCCCGGCGTCATGTTGCCAGGACTGCCGGCCTAAAACGGGCTCTTTTGACTGATCGTCATAAATGCCGGCATCATGCCCCATGTGAAAATCGGGTTCGTCATGCAACCGGGGTTCATCGGGCGTTTCAGCAAGGTCCGCCTTGTTAGCGTCATGATCATCGTCGGGATAAATATTGCTGACTTCATGTCCCGCAATGACAGGCTCTTCAGGCCAGACCGCCTGCTCTTGTTCCAGTACCGGAAAGTCATCGGTCTCTTCAGGCAACAGGGCCTCCCGGCCATTGAAAACATTCTTGCAAAGACCGCAACGAACCAGACCATCCCGCAAGGCGAGCTGGTCTTCAGTAATGTTGAAAATGGTTTCACATTTCGTGCAACGGGTTCTCATAGGAACAGTTCCTTGTTTTCATGCCCGCTGGCCATGCAGGCAAACCCAACCTTCATGACTGCGCCAAACGCCCATTTTAATCCAGGGAGCATAAGCCATGGCCACTTCTTCAGCCTGCCTTTCCAGCACGCCAGACAAAACCAGATGACCACCCGGCGCAACCCGGCCGGCCAGCATAGGTGCCAGCACCTTGAGCGGGTTTGACAGAATATTGGCCACGACCACATCAAATGTGCCTGCTGCCAGACCATCAGGCAGGCAAACGTTTATATCCACTTCATTGGCCTGCGCATTATAACGGGCGGACTGAACGGCCTGCTCGTCGATATCGACACCCACTACCCGTGC
>LFRM01269121.1_pt1 | contig 11326 bp, 11 predicted proteins | sample 618341 | NCBI WGS metagenome assembly LFRM01 (sample SAMN03654438, study PRJNA283298) | anaerobic digester metagenome | isolation source: pool of bioreactors CSTR01a, CSTR02a, and CSTR03a thermophilic anaerobic... | place: Denmark: Kgs. Lyngby | collected 2014-05-21
GGTATCCTGACAACGCTGTCAAACTCACTCACTGAGCTTTTGATTATTAGCCTTACCTGACCTGCGTTAATTCGCTGCTGCTTGTTTTTACAATTACAGTAAAGTGAGTGTATCTGCGACACTATTATTGTGAGACTTCTTAACGTTATTTTAGCTCCATGGAACTGGCATAATTCCAGCATATTTAGTATATATTGTATAAATAAAAATAAAAAAGCGCTTGACTTCTAGTATAAGTAGATGTAGGGTTTAGCCAACTGGTATATATCAGTTGGCATCTGGTCTATTCAAAAGGAGCTCATAACGTCTATGAATAATTCAGCAAATGTAGCTAAATACCTCCATGTTAAGAGTGCTATCCTCCGATATATTGAGGAAAACGAGCTTCCGGTGGATAGCAAAATACCTTCGGAACGTGAGCTTTGTGATATATGCAGAGTTAGTCGGATGACTGTTCGCAGAGCGATTAATGAGTTAGCTCATGAAGGATTTCTTTATGTCGTTCATGGCAAAGGTTCGTTTGTACAAAACAGGAAAATCCAAAATAATCTGTTCTCATTGACCAGTTGTTACGAGGATATTGAGAGTCAGGGTAAAAAGCCGTCACGGCGGGTTATCAGTGCAGAAGTGCTACCTGCGAATGCTGAGATTGCTTCCAACCTTAAAATCTCAGTTGATACCCCCGTCTTTTCTTTAAAACGTGTTTATAAGGCTGATGGTGAACCGGTAAACCTGGTACACACCAATATTGTTTGTGAGTATGCTCCCGGAGTCGAAGACTTCAATTATGAAGCATTATCACTATATAACGTTTTGGAAAACAAGCTTGGGATCACCTTGCACCATGCTGAACGATTCATTCGTGCATGTAAAGCCTCTGCATATGTAGCATCTATGCTGGAAATTGAGGAAGGCGAACCCGTACTCTACTTCCAAGGCATCGTTTACTATATCAGCGGCAATCATGTCAGACCGATTGAGTGCTTTCACGCGTACTATAGTACCGATAATTTTAATTTTTACATCAATCAGGTAAGAGTATAGGAAAGCCCTTTAAATGGGTGCACAACAATGTATAAAAAAGTTTTGCCCCAAGACAGGTGAAACAAAATAAGGAGGATAAAAATGAAAAACATTCAGAAATTAGTGTATGTCGTTCTTATTGTAGTATTGATTGCGACAATGGGATTTCTAGTGGCATGCGCAGACAATGGTAAAGAGCCATCAAACAAAGTTGAAGTAGCTTTAGTTTGCTCTGCAGCAGGTAAAAATGACAATGGATACAATCAGTCAGCAATAGAGGGCTTAGAGGCAGTAGCTAAAGCTGAAAATCTGAAATATAATATCGTTGAAACTTCAGATAGCTTGTCTGTTCCTGATGCTCTCAAGCAAATTGCATCCGGCGGAGCAAAATTGATCTTCAGTCTGGAATATGACTTTGATGCTTTAGTCAAAGGCGTAGGCGGTGAAAAACCTCTCGCAGAGCAATTTCCGAATACGACTTTCGTAGTGTTTAATGCTCAGCCGAACGTCGATGATGCCGGTAATACGATTCATGACAATGTGATCTCTGTACTTTTTAATGTCCATGAGTCCTCTTATCTAGCAGGATATCTCTCAGTCTACGTAAATGAGAATCTCACTACCCTGTTTGATGCTGATGCATATAACTTCAACACAGACAGTAATACCAACCGCATTCTCGGTTTCATCGGAGGTACCGCTTCGGATGGTATTACGGTATTCAGCACCGGTTATTATGAAGGCGCCAATGCAGCTGCTAAGGAACTGGATGTTACCTATCAGGCGATTGAAAAACTTGATGCAGGATTTGCAGATGCTGCAGTAGGTTCATCATTTACACAATCGGTCTATACAGCGGGTGGCAATATTGTTTATGCTTGTGCAGGTAATGTCGGCACAGGTGTTACCTCTAAATCAGCAGATGCCAAACGTTTATCTATTGAAGTTGATGCCAATAAAGATGACATTCGTCCTGGTAACGTAATGACCAGTGTCTTAAAGAATACCAATGTTCCAGTAACTGACCTGGTCAAACGCTACAAGGATGGCTCGCTCGGTGATGTTGATGCGATCATGAATTACACACTTGAATCCGGAGCAACAGACATTACAGATCTGGCTACCATTGAAGGCTATATCACTGAAGAAGGAAAAGCCACATGGGATAATATTCTTGAAAAACTGGAAGTGGCAAAAAATAAAATCGAAGATGGCAGCGTAGTAGTTACAAACCGTCAGATAGGCGAATCTTTTGATCCTGCTTCCCTAAGCAACGTTACTTTCTAGTAATACAAACTGAATTTATTAAAGTCGGTAGACGCTAGTCTACCGACTTTAATTTTGAGGTATAGATCATGAACATAATAGAAACCGTTGATTTGACGAAATATTATGGCGATTTTTGTGCCAATGATGGTATTTCTCTTACTCTCAAGGAAAGGGAGATCCTTGCTATTGTTGGAGAAAACGGAGCAGGCAAAACGACTTTGATGAACATGCTGTATGGGTTGATTCAGCCAAGCTCCGGAAAAATTCTGATGCGAGGAGAAGAGATAGAGCTGCAGTCTCCCAGGAATGCCATTGCTCTCGGGCTTGGCATGGTCCACCAGCATTTCAAGTTACTCCCCAGCTTGACGGTTTATGAAAATATCCTTCTGGGAGCTGAGATTAAAAAAGGCAAATCACCTTTCATTGATTTTAAGGAAGAAAAAAGACAAATTCGGGAATTAATTGATCGTTATCAGTTCAATATTGATGTAGACGTAAGAATCAGAGACCTGTCAGTCGGTGAAATGCAAAGAGTAGAAATACTAAAAATGCTTTATCGCGAGGTGGACATCCTCATTCTGGACGAGCCGACAGCTGTCTTAACTCCTCAGGAAATAGATGCTCTTTTTGTAACCCTGAAAGAGTTGAAAAAGATCGGTAAATCTATCGTCATCATTACCCATAAGCTTCAGGAAGTAATGGACGTTAGTGACCGAGTCACAATAATTCGTGGTGGACAGCATGTGGCTACTGTCAATACTGCTGATACAAATGTTAGGCAACTAGCTCAGATGATGGTTGGCGGAGATGCTGAATTTAGTGTTACGAATAAACACACACATGAACCTGGGAAGATCATATATGAAGTCAAAAATCTAACAACAGATAATAAATTAGGTAAAGAAGTCGTCAGTGATGTCAGCTTTTCTATAAGAGAAGGTGAAATATTAGGAGTTGCCGGAGTTGAAGGTAATGGACAGTCAGAATTGGTAAAACTGCTTACCGGTCTTATGATTCCAACTAAAGGACAGGTCCTATTCAATGATATTGATATCACAAATGCATGGCCTCGTGAGCTGCGCGAGCGTGGCATAGGTATTATCCCTGAAGATCGTTATGCGGAAGGTTTATGCAGGACTATGACTTTGACTGAAAACGTCATTTGCGGATATCACTATGCGCCGGATGTGTCTAAGAAAAGTGGTTTGCTACGTGTCGTAAGGTGTCGTGATAAGCGTGATGAGCTGATTGAAAATTATGATATACGTGTTGCAGATGCGAATGGAACAATTGATCAGCTTTCAGGAGGTAATGCCCAAAAGGTTATTGTCGGTCGTGAACTCGACCGTCAGCCCAGCTTTATTATCGCTTCACAGCCTACCCGGGGAGTAGATATAAGTTCAACTAAATTCATTCATAATCAGTTTCTTGAGAAAAAGTGTGAGAATACCGCAGTCCTTCTTGTCTCTTCAGACTTAAATGAACTGATGACTATAAGCGATCGAATCGTGGTCATGTATAAAGGTAAACTCATTGGTGAATTGCATTGTTCTGAGTTTGATCGTGAGAAACTGGGATTACTTATGGCCGGAATAATATCTGCACCTAAAGATAATGAGGAGGCTAGCTAAAATGTCTAAAAGATCTGGATCGAAAAAAATTAAAACAGCTAGCAATGCTCAATTTGCTTCAATGAATGCCTTGCTGGCTGTTATTTTAGCATTTTTCATAGGTTTATTTATAATTCTCGCAATTGGTGAGAATCCATTCACGACATATTACGAGATGATTATGCAGGCGTTATTCACTTTTGACGGTTTGATGCGCACGCTGCATGTTGCCTCTCCCTTGATTCTGACAGGCCTGGCCATCGCGATTACATTTAAAGCGAATCTGTTCAACATGGGTGTTGAAGGTCAAATGTTGCTGGGTGGTTTTTTCGCAGGTATTGCAGGAGCAAAACTAACAGGACTTTCTCCAGCTCTACACATATTGGTTTGTCTTTTGGTCGGTATAGTCTGTGGCATGGCCTTTGCCTTGATTCCCGCACTTTTAAAGGCCTATTTTAATGTTGACGAGATGGTTGTAACCCTAATGCTCAACTACGCCATAATAGAGTTTTTGACATTTTTGTCTGAGGTTGTCTTTAGGGATCCTGCTTCTGGTTATGTCTCAACAGAGACAGTAGCCCCTTCATCAATGTTTGGCAAACTCTTCAGAAGTGATCTTACCGGCTTCTTTTTCATCTCCCTGATGGTGTTTGTGATCATCTTTATAATGGTGAAATACTCCCGTCTTGGAATGGAAATGAGAGCCTTAGGTCAGAATATTAATTTTGCGGAAGCAACCGGTATGAATGTGAGAAAAAAAATAATCATACTATTTCTTATATCCGGAGCTCTCAGCGGTCTTGCCGGTGCCGGATGGATGTTGAGTGAGAAGTTCCGTTATACTCTTACCTTCTCCGGTAATCCGGGACTAGGGTGGGACGGGATGCTGATTTCACTGTTAGGAGCTCATAGCCCCATTGGTGTATTGATTGCTGCGCTGTTTTATAGTTCTTTGAAAGTAGGCATGAGTAAGATAGAGTTATTTACCAATGTGCCAGGAGAGATCATTTCTATTATTCAGGCGTTTATGATTCTTTTCCTGTCAGTAACCTTCTTCTCACGGCAAAAAGCAATAGAACGGAATGTAAGAAAGGAGCTCAAAAGATGAATGTAGTATCTAAAATTCTGTACGACTCGATCCAAGGCTCGGCTCCCATTCTGCTATGTATTCTCGGAGGAATTTTCGCGTACAAAGCAAATGTTCTGAATATCTCATTAGAAGGTATGATGCTTGTGGGGGCATATTTTTCCTGTCTGGTAACTATATACAGCGGACACTACATCCTGGGCATAATTGCCGGCATTCTGGCATCATTAGTTTTCGCCATAATCTTTTCTTATTTTGGTACCAAGTTGAAGGGAAATGTAATTATTATCGGCTTAGCCTTAAATATGTTGGCTACTGCACTAACTACATTCTTGCTCAAAGTTATGGGAGTTGCTGAACTTGTAGCTACTAATTATGTGGTCAATGATTACCGTATAAGAATACCTGTAATTGATAGCATTCCTTTAGTTAAATCGTTGCTCAGCAATCATACTTTGCTAACGTGGTTCACATATCTATTGATTCCCATAATGTTTGTTTTCATGTTTAAGACACCGCTGGGACTTCACATCCGTGTCGTGGGTGAGAATGAGAATGCAGCAGTTTCGATTGGTTTAAAAGCCAATAAACTTAAATATATAGCCATTCTGATAGGTGGGGTAACTTGTGGACTAGCTGGCGCAAGTCTCGCTATGGATGAACTGGGCGGCATCTTTACTCCGGGCATGACCACCGGTCGTGGTTTTATTGCAATCGCCGCGATCTATTGCGGACAAGGTAATCCGGTCAGCTCAGCTATTTATGGTATCGCCTTCGGTATCGCTCGTTCTCTAGCTCTGAATCTGGGTATATACGCAGGAGCTGCCTCGCGAATCTTTAACGCGGTACCTTATGTGGCAATTATTCTTATTCTGCTATTTTCATCTATTATCAAGAACCGTCATAATTACAAGCGAGGATTTTAGGAGGATAAATAAATGGATTTTGCAAAAACTGCTACGGCGCTGATCGTTGTAGACATGGTCTATGATTTTACCAACCCTAAAGGACTTGTCTACTATCCTCAGAATAAGGATGTGTTGCCGGTGATTTCCAAGGTTATTGACTACTGCCATAAAAAGGATCACTTAGTTGTTTTTATGCGTCATAGCTATCGTGCCGGCAAACCGGATAAGAATTTGATTAATATGCGACCGAACTGTATTGAAGGAACAGGTGGCAACGAGATTGATCCATCACTTCCCATGGATCCTGAAAAAGATTACATCATCAAGAAAAGACGTTACTCAGCATTCTTTGGAACAGATTTAGATTTGGTATTGCGTGAAAATGATATTAAACGAGTAGTCGTCGTGGGAACAAAGACCAATTGCTGCATCAGGGCTACAGTTACCGATGCTTATTATCTTAATTATGACACAGTGGTTTTAAGTGATTGCGTAGCTACCAATGACGCAATTGTTAACGAGGTTCATTTGCGTGACATCAGCAAATATTTTGGCACTGTAATGACAAGTGATGAATTTATGGTTGAAGAGTCATAACTATATTTTCAGGGGGAAGGGATAACTGTCATGTTAACGGAAGTATTAGTAAGTGGTTATGTAAGCCTTGACCGAATTATTAATATTAAGAAGGTACCTGTAGTTGGCAAAACAAGTATTGTCGAAAATAAAACTAATAGCGATATTTTCTTTGGTGGCTGCTCAGTAAATATCAGTTTCCTGCTTTCGAAAATGGGTATTGCAGCCAGACCCCTCATTAGAGTAGGAAGTGACTTCGAGTCTACCGGCTTTAAGTCATATTTGGAGTCAGCAGGGGTGGATACAGCAGGTGTTCAAATTATCGACAGCGACCGGACTTCGAACTGCTTTCTGCTTGAGGGTTGGGGCGGAGACCATATCACATTATTCTACCCCGGAGCTCAAGACAAAAAATATTTCCTGCCATTGGAAGAGGATGCCTTTAAGCATTCAAAGCTTGGCGTCCTGACAGTAGGATCAGAGTTGGATAATAGAGAGTTTCTAGAAAAATGTAAAAGAAATAATTTACCACTTGTGTTTGGTATGAAGACCGATCTGGATGCATTCCCCTTGGATTTACTGGAAGAGATCCTGCTCTATTCAACGATTATCTTCATGAATCAGTCGGAGGCAGCTGACATCGTTAGCCTTCTGGAACTGGATGCAATTACGGACTTGTTCAAAAGCGGGCAAGTCAAGATCATTGTTGTTACCAAAGGAATACATGGCAGTCAGTACTGGGAGAAAGTTGATTCAGAGCTTGTAAGCGGCGATGTTAGTATCGTTCAGCCTAAAAGAGTATTAGATACAACCGGTTCAGGAGATGCTTATATATCCGGATTTTTATATGCCTACTTGAATGGTTTCAGTACTGCTGAAGCCTGTCGGATGGGTAGTACGATGTCATCATTTATTATTGAAGAACTTGGTTGTACAACAGGTACGCCAACAGAAAAAGAGCTATTACAGCGATATGAGGAGAGTAAAAATGAGTAGTTTATACATGAAATTGACCCCGGATAATGTGGCAGATTATGTCATATTTTCTGGAGATCCGTTCCGTGTTGATGTGCTGAAGGATCTATTGGATGAGCCGAAGCGTGTCGCTTTTTCCAGGGAGTTTAACACCTATACGGGAAGCTATCAAGGTATTCCGATAACAGTTACTTCTACCGGGATTGGTTCACCCTCTGCCGCTATCGCCATGGAAGAAATGGCTGCCAACGGCATGAAAGTCGCGATCCGCATGGGTACTGTCATGGGGCTCAGGGATGACATGCTGGGTAAATATTCTATTCCTCTTGGGGCAATGCGTGATGAAGCAACTACCAAAACATACGTGCGCCGCTCTTATCCTGCAGTAGCTGACTTTGAACTGGTTTCCGCTATGAATGAAGCTGTTGTAGCAAATGGAGAAGAATTTATTAATGCAATCACCTGCACTAAAGATGGCTTCTACAGTCAAATGAAGGAAAATGATTTATCCCGCAAATTAGAACTGGATGTTGCCCATACTTTTGATGACCTGAAAAAACTTGACGTTGTAGGCATCGACATGGAGTCCAGTGTTATCCTGACTCTCGGCAGACTGATGGGTATAAAAGCGTGTGTTGTTACTTTGACAACTGTGCTGGAGAATCTTAAGGCTACGATTGAGGGTGAAGAACGAACACAAGCTGAAGCAAAGCTCTGCAAAATAGTTCTTGACGGAATCTCGATTATGGAGCGGAGGAAAAACAATGGATATTAGTAAGATTTTTGGTAAAGAACGAGACATTATAATCGGTATGGTACATTGTCTGCCATTACCAGGCATGCCTGCATATTGCGGGCAGATGGACGAAATCATCAGGCAGGCAGTTGAAGACGCCAAAACCTTAGAGCGTGCTGGCTGTAGTGGTGTAATAGTAGAAAATATGGGTGATAGTCCCATGGCTGAATGCCTTGATCTGCCACAACAAATTGCTCTCGCCTTAGTAACAGATCATGTGAAACGCTCCGTTTCCATACCAGTAGGAGTTGATGCTGCCTTTAATGACTATCGAGCAAATTTCGCTATCTGCAAAGCGACTAAGGCATCTTTCGTCCGCATCCCGGTTTTTGTTGATACCGTTGCCTTCACAGATGGTATTCTTAGCCCTGTAGCTCGTCAGGCTATGCTATACCGAAAAGAACTTTGTCTGGAAGAAGTTGCGATATTAGCTGATATTCAGGTTAAACACTCTTACATGCTGGTCCCGAGTGTTTCTATTGAAGATTCAGCAAGAAATGCACAAGCCTGCGGAGCGGATGCGATCATCGTTACCGGCAGCTATGTGGGAGCTGAAACGCCCATTGAAATAATACAACGTGTCCGGAAAGTTATAGACCTTCCACTTATCATTGCCAGCGGAGTTAAACCGGAAAACATAAAAGAACAAATGGAAATTGCTAATGGCGCAATAATCGGCTCCAGCTTGAAGGTGGATGGCATTCTGTCAAATCCTATTTCAGCTGAACTGTGCGCTGAGCTATTTGACGCATTGAATGCACAAGAAAACAAGGAGTGATATTAATGATGAGACCAATGAAATTAGGCGGCGAACAGATCATGTTTGGTCAAGGCTGTCTTGAACATCTGAAGACTTTAAGTGGAAAGAAAGCTTGCATTGTGACAGGCGGAAATAGCATGGAACGAAGTGGTATCCTCAAAAAGAGCGAATCCTTTCTGCGTGAAGCAGGTATGGATGTATCCGTATTTACTGGTGTTGAGTCCGATCCTACTTTCCAAACAGTCCAGAGGGGTGCTACATGGATGTTAAAAGAAAAACCAGATTGGATTGTAGGTCTGGGTGGTGGTTCAGCTATGGATGCCGCTAAAGCCATGTGGATTTTCTACGAACATCCGGAACTTAAAACCATGGAAGATATAATGCCTCCGAATGAATTCCCTGTATTGCGTAAAAAAGCTTTTTTGTGCTGTATTCCATCGACTGCCGGGACCGCCAGCGAAGTAAGCAGGTCCATTGTTATTTCTGATAATGAAACAGGTATGAAGCATGGTCTCGGAAACATGGAAATGATGCCAGATGTTGCCATCTGTGATCCTGAGGTAACTGTAACTTTGCCTGCCAAAATTACAGCTGAGACTGGTATGGATGCTATAACCCATGATCTGGAGGCCCTTGTATCGAACAGAGCCAATAGTTTGTCTGATATACTCGCTCTAGGTTCGTTTGAAATGCTGGTTCATAACCTGCCGCAGGTCTATGAAGATTTAAATAATATAAGACTACGAGAAGAAGTTTTAAAGGGGGCCATGATTGCCGGTCTCGCTTTTACCAATGTTTCACTTGGTATAATCCATTCGATGGCCCATACCATAGGAGGGCATTTTAATATTGCGCATGGTCTGGCAGATGCGATTATCCTGCCCTATATCATCAAATACAACAGACAGAGTGACTATGCAGTTAAAAAGTATAAACTTGCTGAAGATCGTCTTGATGGCGAACCTATTGAAAACATTATCGAGCGCATGAATGCTCATATGTCTATCCCCGACAGCTTTCAATCTCTGATTGCTGAAGATGATTATATGTCAGCGCTGGATGAGCTGGTTGCTGAAGCTCAGATCGACGGCTGTACAAAAACCAGTCCGGTGATCCCGGATGCCTTAGGCTTTAAAGACTTGTTCATACAAATCTATTACGGAGAGTAATATATGGAAGTTGTTTGTTATTTAAGTAATGGCTACCCAACTATAGCTGACAGCAGAAATAAAGTAGATACTTACTACAAAGCTGGCTGCCGTATGATTGAAATGGACCTGCCCTCTCCTGATCCTTATTTAGAAGGAGAATTGATCGGGGGGCGCATGAAATCAGCGCTTGCTATCACTTCTGATTACAAGTTATATCTGGAAAACATAGCTGATGTGCGTAAAACTTATCCTGACATGAAAGTACTATTGCTTGCTTATGAAGATACTATGCTGGCAGTTGGTATTGAAAACTTGAAAGATTTTTGTCTAGAGCATGATGTTAACGATGTTATTGTCGTTGGTGATAAGTATCCCAGACTTAAGGAAGAGCTGATGTCAGCGGGAATGCAGGTATCATGTTACATCCGATATAACCTTCCCGAAGGTGATATTACCAATGCCCGTAACTCGAATGGTTTCATCTATCTTCAGGCTAAACCGATCGGTTCACCGGTCAATCCGGACTTTCCCACACTAAAAGATCTGGTTGATGAATTACGCCATCTTGGTTTTAATCGTGAGATATATTGCGGAGTGGGTGTCCATGATCCAAAAGATGTGGTTATGGTTCGGAATGCTGGAGCGGATGCTGCTTTCGTCGGCTCATCAATACTTAGAGTTGACAACAATCCGGAGAAATTACAGGAAGTGATCGAAACTTTTGTAGCCGCCAGCAAAGCCTAGCCTGCAGATCCTAGACAGCTGCCGAAGCAAAAAGTAAATAAGTAAGTACAAAAAAGAGGGTCAATCCCCTCTTTTTTTGTATTTCCAACTTACGAGAAGTTTTGTTTAGATGATGACCGGTACCCTCCTACAGATCCAGCGGCAGCTTCTTCCAGGACCAGAGCAGAATCAGGAACTGCAGGCTGCCTGTGAGGAAGAGAACGAATTCAATCTGAATGATGTCGGCTAAAGGAGCAAAGATAATAGTTCCCAGGGGGATGGCAGCGGAGCCGATCATGTACAGCACAGCAAACACCCGTCCATGGAAGGATTTATGCACATTCTCCTGCAGGAGGACGTTGATGGTGGTGGTATAGAAGGGAACTGCCATGCCGCTGAAGAAGAGTACCATCGCGAAGAAAATAAAGATGTTTATATTCGCTATGCC
>LFRM01400135.1_pt1 | contig 11325 bp, 7 predicted proteins | sample 618341 | NCBI WGS metagenome assembly LFRM01 (sample SAMN03654438, study PRJNA283298) | anaerobic digester metagenome | isolation source: pool of bioreactors CSTR01a, CSTR02a, and CSTR03a thermophilic anaerobic... | place: Denmark: Kgs. Lyngby | collected 2014-05-21
CTTCCGGTATATTATCCTGCCACTCATCAAGAGTCAGTGATGTGAGCGGTTTGTCATTATCGATGCAGTATCTGACTATGCGGCCTACTTTCTCGTGGGCATTACGGAAGGGCACGCCCTGAAGGACAAGGTATTCAGCTACGTCGGTGGCCAGGATCAGTCCGTCCCTGAACCCTCTGTTTGCAGCCTCTTCGTCTATCTCGACCTCCCTGATAAGTGCCGGAAGAACGGAGAATATTCCGTGCAGGCACTCGAGCGTCCTCAGCAGGGAACGTTTGTCGTCCTGCAGGTCGCGGTTGTATGTCAGCGGTATGCCCTTTGTCATAGTAAGAAGATCCATCAGTGCTCCGTTAAGCTGCCCTGATTTTCCTCTCAATATTTCAAGAACATCAGGGTTTTTTTTCTGAGGCATTATGCTTGAACCGGTACAGAAAGAATCCGGCAGCTTCACCCAGCCGAACTCGGTTGAAAAATAAATAATGAGATCTTCTGAAAGTCTGCTGACATGCCCCCCAAAGAGAGCGGCAAAATAGAGCACATCCATAAAATGGTCGCGATGGGCAACCGTATCCATGCTGTTTCCTGTCACGGAAGAAAATCCAAGGTCTCTGCATGTAAACTCTCTGTCAAGGGGAAGGGTAGATCCGGCAAGTGCTCCGCATCCCAGAGGTGACTCATCTACGGCATCATACGCGTCAAACAGACGTTTTGCATCGCGCAGGAAGGCATGTGCGTGAGCCATCCAAAACTGACCCATTGAGATGGGCTGGGCCTGCTGCAGATGGGTATAGCCCGGAACGACCGTCTCGGCGTGCTGCTCCGCCTTTTTCAGAAGGGAGGAGATAAGGTCATCCATACCGTCCCATATATCCAGAAGCTCTTTGCGCAGATAGAGCCGGACAGTTGTGTTGGCCTGGTCATTGCGGCTTCGCCCCATGTGCAGTTTGGCACCTGTCGATCCACAAAGCTCTATCAGCCTCGATTCAATGTTCATGTGTACGTCCTCGAGAGAGACCTTCGGGATCAGGGTCCCGTTTCTGATCTCATCAGCTATCAGAGAGAGGTTTTTCTCTATTACTGATGCCTCCTCTTCTGAGAGGAGACCCGTATGTCCAAGCATCCGAACGTGGGCGATACTGCCTCTTATATCAGCCAGAGCCATCCTCCAGTCCATATCCAGTGACTGGGTAAATTTTTGAACTGCTTCATCTGTATCCTGAGAAAAACGACCTTTCCACATCATATATCCCCGCCTTTTATCAATAACTTTAGTTTTGCGTTAGCTTCGCTTTCGGCCCCTCTGAAATCGAGGGCTCTTGTCCAGGCTTCCTTTGCCCTTTCGCTCATTTTTGCCTTTGCCCACAGATCTCCGCACCTTAGGATATCTTTCCCTGTGGTACCTTTCATCTCCGCAAGGCTGCCTATATGCAGCTGGAGGGCAGCCATCGAGATCACATCAAGGGTGTTGTGATAAAAAACACCCCGTAAAGGTGACGCGTCGGAACTGGAAAGGTAACTTGTATAAATCTCCGGTATCTCTCTGCCCGGCACATCTTCACCGCTTCTGTGCACTCCAAGGATCCTTTGCTCAATGGATGAAAGCGAACAGGAGGGAAGTCTGCCTCTGTAAAAATGCCTTGCCAGCATCAGCAGATCCATGTGCGGACAGCGATCCCAGGCCGGAGCAGACCTCGCAAGTCTGTATCTGATCCTGAGCAGCGGAAGATCGAAAGCTTTTCCATTGTATGTTACAAGCCCGTAATCATCCCCCGGGAGTTCTGATTCCAGGGAGCAAAGCCAGTTCTTTTCCCATGCCGGACCAGCCATAAAAAGCTGAACGACCTTGAATGAGCTCTCTGTATTGAAACCCAGACCTATGAGAAAGGCATAGGCTCCATTTGCTCCCGAAAGGCCGGTGGTTTCCAGATCAAGGTATACGGACCTGCGCGACCCTCCCCAGAAAGAGAGGAGCTCGCCCGAGGGCGAGGGATCATGAAGAGCCCTATGTCCGTACTGTCTGCCATATGGGATCTCACGCTCCATCCTGTATACTCCCCTCGCCACCCACTCTCCTTCAGGGAGGCCGGAAATATCCATTTCATTGGTAAGGTGTGACCGGAGAGGAGTGACGGGATCGGTAAAGTCATCAGGGAGAAAACTGTTCAGCCTTCCGAACAATTCCTGATCACGGCCTTTATTGTCTTTCATTTTCTCTCACCAGATCTATAACTGCTATTTCGGGAGGGGCAAGCAGCCTCACAGGAGGACCTACGAATCCGGCGCCGTTACTGACATAAAGGAGTCCTCCGCACTTAAGTTTTTTTAGTCCCCTGTCATAACCCGGGATCCTGTGTCTTGAAGATATAAGGGGAAAGATCTGACCGCCGTGGGTATGTCCTGAAAGCTGAAGGTCAAAGTGTCCCTCGGTACCCTTTTCAACTATCGGGCGGTGTCTCAGCAACAGAAGGAATTTTTCTTTTTGCTCTCTTTCATGTGCAAGCACCAGAGTCTCTGATCGGGAGAGGTTCCATTGTTCTTTTATAAGATGATCTTTGTCATCAGCGCCTGCAATAATTATCCCACCCGTTTCTACAGCCTCAGTCCTCAGGACTTTCATCCCTGCTGATTCCATGAAAAAGACGGCTTCGTCAATATCGTCGTAATAGTCGTGGTTTCCAGGAACTGCGTACATGCCTAACCTGGGCCTGATCCGCCTGAGCATTCCTATTTCACGATTGCGTCCTGCCAACTTGCCGTCCGCCAGGTCTCCTGTAACAACTACTATGTCGGGATCGACTTCCCTCACCTTGCGGAGTATCTGGGCAAGAAGAGGCAGACCGACAAAAGGCCCGAGGTGCAGATCAGTAAGCTGTACTATCCTCAGTCTGTTACAGCCTTCGGGAAGCTTGGAGGTGGAAATTTCTATCATGGTCTTTTGAATAGTATTAGCCTGCTTTATCCCCATTCCCAGCAAAATAAAACTGAGGCAAAAGGAGACGGAGAGTATGGCTCCGGATGAAAGAGACAAGCCTGTCATTTTTTTTATCAGTTCCAGAAGTACAATGAAGAAAAAGGTGAAGAGGACAAAAAGCATCCAAACTCCGCCGACTCTGTCCGTCCATTTTCTTCCTACTACTGAACTTATCCTTCTTGTCCTCCTCGATATTAGTAGAGGAAACATCATAAATATGCTAAGAACAAGCCAGGCAAAACTGATCAATCCCACACCTGTAACTTCCGCAATTCTAAAGAGGATGAAAATGTGGATGAAAAGGACAGCCGCACCGCATATGACCCAAAGTGCCGGATGTTCTGAAAATCTTTTTTCGTAGGCTTTGTCGTTCATCTATATCTGCGCCGAGTACAATCTGCCGAATGACTCAAGGATCTTCTGCCAGAGCGGCCTTTTTTCCCATTCATTAAGGATCAGTTCGACAGAGTCTCCTATGTCCGCAATGAACTGTTCTGCAAATTTAGAATTGAGCCCTTTGTCATATATAAAAAGCTGATTCTCAAAATTGATCTCAAGGCTTCTCACATCCATATTGCATGTGCCCACTGAGGACATATCGTGATCCGCAAGAATAGCCTTGGCATGTATGAATCCTTTTTTATAATGGTAAACTCTGACACCCGCCCTCAGCAACAGCTCTATGTTCCCCCGGCTTCCCCAGAAAACAAGGAAATGGTCTTTTTGGGAAGGCATCAACACTCTTACATCTACACCTGCGAGTGCAGCGGTCGTCATTGCGTTCATCAGAATTGGGCCGGGCACGAGATAGGGACTTGTTATCCATACTCTCTCCTTAGCCCTCGAGATCATGCTGAAGTATCCAATCGAGATAGAATGCCAGGCGTTATCAATACCGCTTGCAACTACCTGAAGGGGAAGGAACGGAAGTTTTGAAAGATCCTGAACTGAGACACCGTCGCAGTCATCGCACGAAACATAGTCACATATTTTTTTAGGATCTTCTCCTGACCTCATACACCAGTCATAAAGGAAAATCTTGTGCAGTTCGTCAACAGCTTCCCCCTCGAGACGGACATGTGTGTCGCGCCAGTGTCCAAGATGGCCTTTTCCAAGGTATTCGTCCCCAATATTTATTCCACCTGTAAAGGCAACTCTCTCGTCTATAACTATTATTTTTCTGTGATTGCGAAAATTCATCTTTCTTCGGAACATCGGGAAGGAGACCGGCATAAATGAATGGCAGTCCACACCGGCTTCTTTGAGGGTCTCTATATATTCACGCTTTAGTTTCCAGCTTCCCACAGCATCATAGAGGACCCGCACCTTTACTCCCCTTGAAACTGCCTCTGTGAGTATATCGCGTATCTCCACGCCTATTTTGTCGTCCTTGATTATGTAGTACTGCATGTGTATGAATCTCTTTGCCTTTCGAAGCTCGCTTTTGATGGAGTCAAAGGTCGCATCCCCGTTGATCAGGATGTCGACCCTATTCCTGGTCGTCAGGTCTGCTCCGCTTGTAGCATGCATTGCCATGCCCATGAGGAATCTTTTGTCTTTTGTAAAAGGGGTCTTGTCTGTCTGAAGTCCTTTTGCCGGTTTAAATAGTTTTCTTTTCTTTATATTTTTGAGGTCGGGTCCAATGATCATGTAGACGATAACTCCTACCACGGGGACAAGCACGAGCGTCAACAGCCAGAGTATCGTCCTGTCAGGATTCTGCCCCTCCATGAAGATCACTATTCCGATGATAAAGGCGTAGGCAATTACGATATGCCAGGTGTATTTTTTTGCTGTACTAAAAAAAGAGGACAGATAAGTTGTAAACTGAGGATGAAGAGAGAGCCCTTCTTTAACGGAATAAATAACAGTCCTATCCATGAAATCTATTATTGTCGGCATAAGCCCTGTGATAAAAGCCGCCAAAATCATAAACAAAACAATTTTAGTCATCTTCCACATTAGATTTTCACGCCCTTCAGCAATCTATTATATCTGATATAATTTATAGTCGTAACCGCAACTTTGCAATGACGGGAGAGCTTTTTATGATCCGTTTAAAATTTGAACCGCGTCTTGACAACCCCGCATGGGTAAATGTCTTTATTCCTGTGGCAGCTGTTGTCTTCGGCCTCTTCGCCGGAGGTCTGCTATTTTACATACTTGGAGTTAACCCCTTCGAGGCATACTGGGCAGTACTGAACGGCGCATTTGGAAGCATATACGGACTGAGCGAGATAGTGACCAAAGCTATCCCGATCACTCTTACTGCGCTGGCCGGGCTTATATGCTACAAAATGCTGATCTGGAACATAGGAGCCGAAGGACAGCTTTGCATGGGTGCAATTGCAACAGTGGCTGCAGTAAGGTATATGTTTGTAGACAACTGGATCGCAATGTTCGTCATAATGTTTATCGCAGCGGCGATAGGAGGCGGACTGTGGGGCGGGATCGCCGGATTCCTCAAGGCAAAATGGAACGTAAACGAGACGATAACAACTCTGATGCTTAATTATGTCGCCATAAATTTTTCAGAGTATTTCATATACGGCCCTTGGAAAGACCCGATGAGTATGGGGTTTCCCTTCACAGCAAATTTCCCCGATGCGGCAAGGCTTTGGGTCTGGGGAACCACGAGGATCCACGCGGGCATTTTCATGGCACTTGCAGCAGCGATTATTTTACATATCGCCCTCAAAAAAAGTAAATGGGGCTATGAAATAAGGGTAATAGGCGAAAATCCGCGCGCCGCACGCTACGGCGGCATGAACATTGCTAAAAATATCCTTCTGGTCACATTCATTGGAGGCGCTATAGCAGGATTGGCAGGCATGGGAGAGATGGCAGGTCTACATGGAAGGATGAGCCGCGGCTTCACAATGGGATATGGCTACACGGGCATAACAGTGGCATGGCTTTCCAGACTTTCCCCTATATATGTCCCTCTTGTCTCATTCCTTTTGGGTGTTTTACTTGTAGGAGGAGATACACTTCAGGTGGTAATGGGACTTCCGTTGGCAAGCATCCAGATCCTTCAGGGACTTATCCTTTTTTCAGTCCTTGCGGCTGAGACGCTTTCAAGATTCAGGATAAAAATAGTAAGAGTTTCTGTAGGTTCTGCAGAGGAGGCTAAATAGATGGATTTCCTGATAGCTATCATGGCTTCCGCCGTCAGAAGCGGGACCCCCGTGCTTTATGCAACTCTCGGAGAAGTGATATCCGAAAGAGCAGGGGTAATGAACCTTGGCCTCGAAGGTGTAATGTTAATAGGTGCTTACACGGGATTTGCAGTAACGAAATCTACCGGTGATCCATGGCTTGGGATCCTGGCCTCATTCTTTGCCGGCGCGGCGATCACCCTGATCCATGCATTTTTATGCATAACTCTGATGTGCAATCAGGTAGTAAGCGGGCTTGCAATGGTCCTTACGGGCTACGGTCTAAGCGCACTCCTCGGCAGAGGGATGATCGGCGAGACCATCGCGGGAATGGTACCGCTCAAAATGCTCTTTCTCGGCGATGTCCCCTTCATCGGACCAATCTTCTTCCAGCACAACACTATGGTCTATGCCTCATACGTACTCATTGCAGCACTATGCTGGTTTCTCTTCCGAACGCGCCCGGGACTTAATCTGAGAGCGGTAGGTGAGAACCCAAGGGCAGCAGATGCCATGGGACTTCCCGTAACTGCCATCCGCTACTTCTACTGCTTGTTCGGCGGTGGTCTTGCCGGCATCGGAGGAGGCTATCTTTCTGTGGTCTACGCTCAAATGTGGATCGAAGGCATGACCTCCGGACGGGGATGGATAGCTGTAGCCCTCGTTATATTCGGCCTCTGGAATCCCGCACGTGCAGCCTTAGGTGCTTATCTTTTCGGAGGAGTCGAAGCACTGCAGCTCAGGATGCAGGCAATGGGATCAAGTATCTCTGTCTCTCTCCTGCTAACGCTTCCATACCTGATGACTATAATTGTACTGACCCTCGTTTCAATCAGAGCCGGGAAGGGAATACTGCTGGGTGCTCCTGCAGCTCTAGGCATCCCGTTCAGACGAGAGGACCGGGATTGACCTGCAAATTAAATAACACAAATAGAGAGCCGATCACAGAAAGAGATTTACAGACTTTTTTTTTATGAGCAACGACTCAAATAGTAATCAGAGGGGGTGTAGGTCATGCTGGGAAAATATGCCCAGGAAATTTCCGAATATCTCAGCGGATTGATGGGCAGAAGCATCATAATTACCGATATTAACGGAATAATTATAGGTACCCCGGCAAAAGAGAGACTGGGTGAATTTCATCCGCCATCTCTGCCATGCATCAAATATAAAAAAATGAGTTTCGACGATGAAGACGCAGCGCGAAAATTGGGGGTATGGTACCCCGGATCTACCTTTCCTATTTTCTTTAACGACCAGGTGATCGGAACTGCAGCAATTGCCGGTGAACCTGAAATAGTACTGCAGTTTTCCACTCTGCTAAAAAACCAGATCGAAAGCATGCTCCGTGAAAAAATATACTCACCCTCACTTCGCTCATCGCAGTGGAAAATTGACGAGCTGGTGAATGAAATTAGCTCTTTCGATCCAAGAAGGGATGAACTTTCAGATCTTCCTGAAAAGGCAGAAAGACTTGGTATCAAGCTTGATGTCCCAAGAGGAGCTATCGCGATCTTCTTCTCAAATTTCAGAGGGCTTGGTCTGGAAAAGAACCCTGTCCGCCTCTCATACAAAAGCAACTCTGATCCTATTTCCGATGAAATAGATTATGGCGCAACACATTCAAGAGTAATAGAGATCCTTAGGGAGATCTTCCCCGATCCTCAAAATATTATCGCTTCAGTCTCAAGGGACAGATTCGTTATTTTTTGGAAATTGGATAATATTGATGAAGAACCACTTTCGGCTGAACTTGACCGAGCAAAAAACCTTTCAACGGAAATATGGGGTAAACTTAAGGACGCGTCCATAGAGACGATCATCGGGATAGGACATCCCGCACAAAATATTTATGAAATGCCCTTTGCTTACAGTAACGCATGGGAAGTAGTCTCGGTAGCGGAAAAATTATCGATGCCACCGGGAGTCTATTCTTTTAATGAAATGCTTCTTAAGCATCTCCTGCTTTCAGTAAGTCCCCATTACTCCTTAAAATATCTTGAAAAAAAACTCGCCGAAAACAATGGAGAGAGCGACACTGCAGATCTTCTCGAGACATTTTCGACGTATTGTGAATGCTTCTTCAGTAAACAAAATGCAGCGAAAAAGCTACATCTCCACAGAAACANNTACAGACTTGCTAAAATAGAAGAAAGATTCAACATATCTACAGATAATTTTGAAGAAGTCATTTCGTTTTACCTTGTCCTACTGATGAGAAAGCTGGGCGTCTCCGGAGGAAAAAACCGGGAATAATGATTTATATTTGATCACTGCTGTCCAAGATAGCTCAAAAAACAGCGAATCAAAATAACACTACAGAGACAGCCTCCGTGTTTTACATTCGGAGGCTGTCTCTATCCCGGATTTGTAAAAAAGCCGTTGGGAGGCTGTTTACTTAGTTATTTCGTCCGAGATCTTTTGCATTTCTTTCTTGAACTCGTCCATTAATCCCTTGCCCTTGCTCTGGTCAAGCTGATGCCATGTAGCGGCAAAAGCGTCCATCATGGGTTTCAGTTCTTTCGGTGTGTACATGTGGACCTTTACACCCTTTTTCTTCATAAGATCAAGGTATTTCTGGTCGTTTGCTTTCGCGTTAGTAATGCTGAGTGCTGCCTGTTTGCTTATAGCGTTTTGAAGTATTTTCTGGTCTCCCGGAGAGAGTTTCTTCCATACACTGTCGCTCACCATCATGCCAAGGCACTCAGTGTTCTTGTTAAAGTTGTACCAATGTTTTATGACGTCTCCAAAGGTCGTGTAGGCGGCAACGATCGAGTATCCTGTATCACCGTCGCAGACACCCGTCTGCATTGACTGGTAAACATCAGCGAACGGTATCGAGATCGTTCGGAAAGAGGCTCCTTCGAGTGCGGTCTTAAAGACATCCATGTTCGGGATACGGAGAAGAACTCCCTTGTCGACCTTAGGATTCAAAGGTTCCTTCATCGGCTTTACAGTACCCATACCCACCATGCCTTCAAGATACATGCCCAAAAGTTTTACTCCCAGGCGGGAATTGAATTCATCCATTTTCTTGAAGAACCAGCCGTTCGGGTCATATACTTTCGCGACCTGCTCATAGCTGCTTGTGTAACCATGAACATATATCAGGTCCATCCTGTTGTCGAACTGGCTGGGGAAAGATATACATGCCATCTCGACAGTTCCCCTGATCAGCTCTTCATAAACAAGTGAATAGTCTCCGAGCTGGTTCGCCGGGTAAACCTTGATCTGGATCCTGTTGTTTGTCTTCTGGGCAACTTCCTTGGATATCTCATTCATAGACTTCGTTGCAAAATGTTCCGGAGGGTTCTGCCCTGCGAACTTAAGCACTAATGGCGCGGCTGTTGCCGGCTGGACCATACCAAATAGTGAAACTGCACAAAAAACGGAAACTAAAGAAAATACTACCAAACGTTTTGTAATGGTCATTCCAATCACTCCCAATTTCTCTGATTTTATCTCTTTTCAAAAAACCTTATTATTTCCGGGAGGCCAGAAGGGAAGCCGCACACTCGGGCAAAAGCCTGAGATCAGTAACTGTACCTATACCCAACCTCTCAAGATCGGATGAAACCTCAACAGGAACAGTACCTTCTTCCGTATTCTGGTTTAAAACTCCTCCCATACATATAGGGAGAGAGACATTTTGCTCTTCCATCTCATCCAGCACATTCCTTGCATACTCTAGCGCCATGCCGTTGTGAGTACTGATAAAAATAATTTCCGCCTCGGACGTGACGCCGGCAAGAACGACCTCGTCCGGATTTCTTTCCGCGCCAATGTTGAAGACCACGCATCCTGCCTCCTGCAGCAGTTTATCGATCAGCAAAAGGCCGTGTTCGTGTACATCTGTCGATGCAAGAAGCACCCTGCGTCCAGAGAGCTTCTCCTTAACTTCGTTGCTTCTAAAATATGGAGTCCATATGTCTGCCTGCTCAAGAGTCTTTGTAAAAATATCATTTGGTATGGCAAATGATTCTCCGGCAGGAGCAGTACCATTTTTTGCAGATGGATTTAGCGCATCTTCAAAAGCTCTCGGCCCAAGGGACTTGAGCACATAAAGCATTTCGACCGCGTCTTTTGTATCAACGCCGCATTCTTCAAAATAAGATAGAACGTCGTTGAAGATCCTTCTGCCTTTCTTGCATATTGATGCTGCAAATTTCTTTGGTTCGCTGAAATCAAAGTGCGGGTGCATTCTTATTGCGATTTTTTCGATCTCTCTGCCCCAGAGCTGAACATCGCATATCTCTTCAAGCGAAGGGGCTCTAACGGCTTCAGTGAAAGGTACGGGCAAAACGGCGTGCCCTGTAGGGCATTCGATCTGAGTCATGATGTCCCAAAGAAGATACTCTGCAGTTAAGGCACGGTTTTTTTCAGGGTCGCTGTGTGACGATATGGTATCTCCGTAAAACATAGATCCGATACAATCATGATCATGTATCTCATCCAGGGCAAAGATCCACCCCGAACGCTTGATGGGATCAGAGACAAGACCTCCTACGCAGTGAGCAAGTTTTGCCCCAAGCAGGTCTTCGACAATGTACTTTTCAAGGTAGGCCCATGCTGCACTTGTGCTGCAGTCAAGAAAGAGTGCCCCAAAACCGTCATCAAGGTACGAATGCATAAGTGCCCCTTTGTCGCGAAGGAAACCCATTATGCCTATGGCTTTAACTGTCTCGATCGTAGTCAGATCTTTGCGCTTCCACATAGGAGCCTCATGGGCAAAAAATTGAGATAAGTTTCCTATGGTGGTCACGCCCGCCTGCAGCGCTAAGACTGTGTTCTCTGTAGAGGCAGGAAAACCTATTATGAAATCTCCCATATGTGGCTGAATAGGGGCAGCCTGCCCTACCTGCATCCAGTCTTCCTTGGTTTCAAGATACGGACCGCTTTCCTGGGGAGCAGATTTTCTCAGATCTTTGGGAAGGGACATCCTTCTGTCAAGACAGATCCCGGCCCTGTCAATAATAAAACCGTTGCTTTCAGCAAAATCATAGGCAGCTTTGAGACTGTAAGCTGTCTCCTGCCAAGTATTCATGCCTATGTGCGCATGAAACATGATATGTCCGTCTTTAATGCTTCTCCGTTTATATTCAAGCTCAGAAGAGACTTCATATTTTTCCATGAACATAGAGCGGCCGATCTTAATTGAGGAGGCGATCTCTTTTGATTCACAAAGGACTGCCTTCA
>LFRM01350614.1_pt1 | contig 11324 bp, 6 predicted proteins | sample 618341 | NCBI WGS metagenome assembly LFRM01 (sample SAMN03654438, study PRJNA283298) | anaerobic digester metagenome | isolation source: pool of bioreactors CSTR01a, CSTR02a, and CSTR03a thermophilic anaerobic... | place: Denmark: Kgs. Lyngby | collected 2014-05-21
TTAAATATTCATAAAATTAATTATTTTTATTTAGTGAGTACTTGACAGGTACTATTATCTATACATCTTACCTTTCTAATATCCAACCTTCGTAACCTCCATTAATATTAACAACCTTATAACCTAATTTTGATAATCGATTGCAAACAATAATACTACGGCTACCACATTGACAATATATATAATATATTTGATATTTATTAAGATATTTCTGTGGTTCTGCTAATAATAATTCTCGTGGTACATTTTTTGCCCCGGGAATATGATTGTTATTATAACTTTGAATACTTCTAATATCAATAATTTGACCACTTAAATCAAACTTAAGAAGATCTGATATGGAAANNACTTTATTATATGTTAGTTAAATAATAAAATGGGGTTTAAAAGTATAGATTTGATTTTTTTATTCATCTCCAAAGAAATCATCAAAAAATTGATCATCAGTAATGTTGTTTTTGTTTTTATTTGTTTTTATATCTTCAACATTCTTTTCAAGTTTTAAATCGTGAGTTTTATTAAGAGTAGGCTCTGCTAATGCTTGAGGTTTTTCAATTTCTTGAGGTTCTTCTACAACTTGATTAACAATTCTTGAAGGAGCTTCAATAGCTTGTTCTTCAATATTGTTTTCTACTTTAGGTAGTTCAAATTTAGGTTTGCTTTCCTCTTTTTCTAAACGTTCCTCTTCCTCTAACTCAGCAATTTTTTGATCAATTCGCTTTATTAGATCATCCATATTTAATTCTTGGGAAGGCTTTTTGGCTTGTTCAGAGAACAGGTTTCCAAAATCTTTTCCCATAACATTATTTGCTTCTTCAAAAACTTGTTTACGTTTATTTTCAACAAAACTCTTTAAGTCAAAAACCACAACAGGTTCTTTTTCACGATCAGGATAACCACTTTTTTCTAAATTTTCTCCCCAATTCATTTTAAAATTAGGAGTTAATATCGTTTTAAAAGGCATCATTCTGGTACGCACTACAATTGTTTCCCATTGTTTTAATCTTTGTAAATCACTTACAGTAACTAGTGGAGTACTGGCAGTTTTATCTTTTTCTTTAGATTTAACTTCACCACATAACTTACTAATTTCTTCCAAAGCACTTAATTCACTACTTATAAGGTAAATAATGTTTCCACAATTTCCTTTAATAGTTTCGCCATTTTCTTTGCCATAAACTTGATATAATTGTGCAAAGTTTTGAATAATAAAACTAAAGCGAATATTTCTGCTTCGGGCTGCCGTTACCATTGTTGTAGCATCTTTTAATGGTGGCATATTAGCAAACTCATCTAAAATAAAGTTAGTACGGTGTGGAAGTTTCCCACCGCTTTCTTGCGCAATATCAATCAAAGTTTCATAACATTGTTTAATAAAAATAGTAACTAATGAGTGATAAGTCTTTTTTTCATCTTGAACAACAATAAACACCGCTGTTTTTCTTCGTCCAATTTCCTTCATGTCAAAATCATTATGAGATAACATTTCAGATATATTTTCTCTTGATGAGAATAATTTAATTTTTTGTTTAAATACTGATAAAATACTACCTTTAGTTTCCGTTGGCGCATTTATTGTACTAGCAACATTTATATATGCTGGTGAAACAGGATCTTTATCTTTAAAATATTCTTTAATATAATTACTTCCTAAGTATTTATCTTCACCAACAGTAGTCATAAGGTTAATACTATTTAAATTTATTTCCTTTTCGTTAGCATCTTCAAATAGTGCCAGCGAAAGTCCTGTAAAATAATCGGCAGATGTTTTTTCCCAAAAGGGATCTTGATTTTGAGCTTTCTCATCATACAAAATATTAAGGGCTAAATCATCAAGTAACTCATTAGCTTTATCTTGATTACCTTCTTTATATAATGTATATGGTAAATAAAGTGGATTCCAAGCATTACCTTTTTGTGGATCACGAAAATTTAATAATACAATATTATATCCTCGCTCTTTCAAAAGGTTAGCATTTTCCTCGTAAATCTCACCCTTTGGGTCAGTTATAATCATTGATTCACCTTTTTTGGCAAGTAATTTAACTAATGGATGAACTAGCATTTGAGTTTTACCACTACCAGTTGAACCAATTATCAAATTGTGAAACTCACCATCGTCAACCCAAATTTCTTTTCCATTATTAATTAATGGAACACCAGCTGCTTTGGTTTCTTTAGAACTGGGTTGAACATATCTTAATTGGCCTTTAAATTCTTTATCTTTCGCCCATCTTGAATAACCTTTCTCCGATTTAGGAGAAGTTGAAAAACCAAAGGCCTTTTCTCTATCAAAAAAATATGAAGAGACACTGGTCAATATTATTATTAATGCAAATAGGAAAAAAACCATTGTTGGTGCAAATAACTGTTTCGAAAAAACTGGTAATGGATTAAATCCATGAAAAGTTCCTTCTTCCAAAAAAACAGATACGTTTAAAACACCAATGGCCACCACATAAAATAATAATAATGAGAACAAAAGAAATGTAGTTACGTCCTTCGAGTCTGCTCTAAATTTTAATTTCATTTTCACACCGCCTATATTGAGTTATTTTTTCTAATTCTTACATAAAAATAAAATCCAACACTAAGGCCTATTACTAAGGCTGATACTATAGGAATCATTATTTTTTTGTTTAGCATAAAGAAGTCTATTATCATTATATCATATCTTTTCTCTTGACTCACTTTAAAACTAATACTTTTTTCTGTATCATTGCTAGTTATTTTCCATTCTAATGTATTATTTTTTTCATCAAAGTTATCAGCATTATTTTCAACTACTGTATTATGAAGTCTAATTTTGACATTAATATCTCCCATAATAAAGTCAGGATCAGCCATTTCTGGTTCAGCATATAGGTTACTATATAAATATCTTCCGACTGTTTCAAAAGTAACAAATTCACCGTCTTCATGAATAAAAACGTCATCAAATGCATTGCTATACATGGCTGATTCTTGATAATCAGCAAATGAAGAATGCATTTTATCTAACTGAATATATGAAACATCTTCAGCTATTTTATATGTAACACCGTAGCCTCTAAATTCATCTACATCACTATATGATTTTATTTGATTATCAAAATGTTCTTTTATATTTTTTTTACCTTCTGGCAACTCATCACTTGTCATAAACAGTTTAACTGTTTCTTTTATTTTGTGATTAGATGTGACAATCAAATTATAATCAGCGGAACAGCCGCTAAGAGTTAACAACATGATTATTAAAAGTATTTTCTTTAATCTTTTCACTTTATCTCACTCCCTCGAAATACCATATATTTCTTGCAGTACTCATTAATTTTTCTTGAAACTCTTCTTTTGAGTACCATCTAGTTCTTTTGGTTCTACTAGCTGGATCTGATATATAAATTCTGTCATTATTATCAATATAATCAATTACTAAATAATGCCCTCCATTAGTAAAGTAACCTTTCTTAACGTTGGCAATAAGTGTTTTACCGCTCCTAAGATGAGAAATGACTGTATCAATATTAAGATTAGTTATACGAGTTGCTTTAATTCCAAAATGTTTCATTACTTTTTCATCAGTGAAAAAGGCTGACCAAGATCCACTACCCTCAATTCGATATTGAGGCGTTGATTGGCAAATATAATTTACTATGCTTATTGGACTCTCAGCTTTACCGAGTCTCCTAGCAACCATAGCATACGAAGTTGGAAGACAGCCAGAACTTTTAATTGAAGCGCCATGCATTCCTGGACAATAAGGTATATGGGCATAATCTCCTTGATTGTAATATACATAGTCAGAATCAAATACTGAATCACCAGAAATTATACCATTTAGTATAGGTTCTGGATTAACAGGATTATCATTTGCATCTCGAATTTCAAGATGTAAATGTGGTCCAGTTGAACTACCGGTACTTCCGATTTCACCAATTTTTTGTGAACCTCCAACAAAGGCACCTTTTACAGTATTAATAACAGATAAATGAGCATACAAAGTATAATAATCTGCTGTTCCATTCCCGTCAACATCGTGTTTAATCTTAATGTATTTGCCATAACCATTCATACAACCATTAGATTGACATCCGGCATGAACAACTTCTCCATCAGCAATAGAATAGACTGGAACACCAATTGCCATACCACCTATGTCAATTCCTTTATGCATTTTAGGCTTCTTAGAAATTGGATGAATTCGCATCCCATAACGAGAAGTAATTTTATACTGTCCTGCACTATTTAAAGGAACCGGGAATGAGGTTAAACCAGGTATATACTCAGAATATTCTGCATTATTTAAATCTGAATTTCCCTTTAGATATTGGTAGGCTTCTTTTTGTTCAAATATTTCAGTAATCATATTTTCAATGATAGCTTTTTGCTTTTCATCATCAGGTTCTGCTAATGCATAATCACATGTAGGACATGTACTAAACGATTGAATTGGTAGATAATCACGTAAATATGTCTTATAACGTTCATAATTAATATATTTTGTCGTAACTGGAATTGGCCATTGGCCATCTGAACAATTACTTGTTAAATCTGAATTTTCAATAATTTCAAATAATCTCGCAATAAAATTGTCATTTATATCGCCATGCATTTCTTCTGTCATTCTTTGCTTAAAGTAACTTTCACCTTGACCAGAATAGCTATAAATTAGTCGGATTGTTCTTATTATACTGATTTTTTTAAGTGTTTGTGTGGTTCCATCACCCACTGACTTACCTAGCTCAGATAAAAAATCTTCTATAGAATCTTTAAGAACTTCGCTTGTACTTGCCCAATCTCCTGAATCATCTGTTAACTGAGCTTCTATTTCATCTTCTGTATATTCGCTACCATCTGGTTTTTCTTTATTTGTACTGAATAGGTTCCATAATCCGGGAACTTCAGCACACGTTGTTGTGAATTTAATATCTACTAAATGTCCAAGTAGTCCAGTAGAATTGTTTGTGGAACCTAATTTATCATTAGCAACAACATAAAAGCCACGCAATTGATTATCAGGTATAACAGGGTCGGAACTATCATATTTATAATGTGAGCTTTCGTCATCATCATTATACTCACCAGAATTATTATAAGAATCTGGGGCAACTAAGGTGCTGTAATGGATTGTTGCGGCAATAAGTGGAATATCAAATTCGCCTTCTTTATTATTTAATCTTGAATAATCCCCATATTCAACTTCTAATTTTTGAAAAAATTTTAGTTCTGACGTTCCCCAACCTTCTAATGTAATAAAATTAATAAATTTATCAATTGAATCTGCAGTTTTTTCTTTTATTTCGTCAAGATACATGATTGGCAGCATAACTATCGTTATAATTAAAATAATCAGCAAAAACCACCCTAAAATTGGCGCGACTGCTGAAATAACAGCCATAGCAACTTTACTTTTTTTTATTTTATCAATAGTTTTCACAGCTTTTTGGGCAGATTTAACTGTATTTTTCAATCCACCTTTATCTTGATTATTATCTTCACCATTCATTTAACTCACCTCCAACTTACTATATTATTGATTTACAACTAATATCCTCCACCGCTACCAAAGGAATCTAATTCCTGTTCGGTAACAACGATATTGATTCGCATTCTTCGGCTTCCACACACAAACAAAGCCTCTCCTTGGTTGTATCTTTTAATACTTTCTTTTTCATTGTCATTTAAGTCAATTAATTTTGCTAAGTCTTCTACGGCCTGTTTTCTAAGCCCCATCACTATATAATAAGAAGCATTGTCAAAAATTGCTTTCCCTTGAGTAATAACGCTAGGATCAGAAAAATCACTTGGTTGTTGGGTAATAATTATCGTTCCAGTGTTATACTTTCTAGATCGACGTTGAACTTGTGCTAAGAAATCAGCACCTAATGTGTTATTACCACTTAACAACACGTGAGCTTCATCTACCATAAGTATGGTATTAACATTTCTATTTAGGGTAAGTCCCCAAGCATATTTCAAAATGTTAAAAAACAAAGCATTTCTAATATTAGTATCAGCATTCATTAATTCACGAATATTAAATACCATTATATCACTATTTGATTTAATTGTTGTATGACCATCAAAATAGTATTTAAGTTCTTTAACAATTGGTCTTATTTTAAGTTCCAAACGTTCTAAAATATCTTTTTCATGACTTTGTTCAGGCATTGATAAAATTCTACCTCTAACTGTTGCATAGACATCTTTAAAAGTTGGGTAATCTTTAGAAGTAAACTTCGTGAAATCCGTATTAAAATCCATTCCAAAACGACGATAAGTATCTTGCACAATTTCACTAAATAAAGTTACAACATCTTCCTCTACTTGTGGATCATAATATTTTAAGAAGGCCTTTAAAGTTTGAAGGGTCCTAGTTAAAACGGTATATCCTAATCCTTGTTTTATTTCTTCCTCATCGTAGTCTAAAACTACTTCTAAAGGATTAACCATTCCAAACTCGCCACCCTTACCTAGGTCAATAAAGTCTCCACCATAGCGTCTTGTCATTTCTTCTAATTCCCCTTCTGGGTCAATAACAATAACTTGATGGTTATTTCTAATATTACTACGCAGTAATAGTTTAGCGGCAGTAGATTTACCACTCCCAGATGTTCCTAAGATAATCATGTTTGCATTATTTCGGTTATGTTCCTTTTTAGTTTGATATAAAAATTGATTAAATAGAATTACTCCACCAGAGAAGTCAACACCGAGTAGGGTTGATAATCCTGGATCTTTAATACTATCAAAAATGAATGGGTACATTGCTGCTATGGTAGTCGAAGGTATTGGAGTTCCAATCCTTTGTTCAATGTCTTGTTCCGGATAGATAGGAATAATTGACTTAAGAACTTTTTCCTGTTCAAAACGAAGTGGAACTGCTTGCATTTCCATAGCTTCAACATAATTTTTAACTTGTAATTTTTTATTAATTAACTCTTCTTCAGAATCCGCAGTAATCATGATATGCATTTGAAAATCAAAGATTTTTGATTGGCTAGAAGCCAACATTGTAATAAAATGCTCTAACGATTCATAGTCTTGACGAATTCGCTCTTGTAAAGTTTTATCATTTTCATCTTGATAGCGTTGTTTTAATTCCGCAATTTCTTTATTTAGCATTTTTCTAATAACTGAAAACGGTAGTGGTATATGTTTAATTACAACTTTAATACCAGACATACTAGTTAACGATGATAAATAACCAACATTAATCATTTTAGGGTATGAAATAACTGTTAATACTGTAGCATGCTTATCACTAATTATAAAATCCCCAGAACGAAATTCTAAACCTTTTGGTGCAATTTGATTTTTAATATTCATTATCCAATCACCGTCCCAAAATCAGTGGTTTGTCCACCATTTAAAAAGTTGTCTAAAATCATTCTTAAATCATCATTTGTAGTTTGATATGATGTTAATCCTGAACTAGCCAAAGCATTGATTAGTACTCTGATTCGTTTTTGAATTAAATCATTATCTTTCTCTTTAAATAATAAGAAATACTCGGTATCAACAATGTTATTATTCATAAACATATTTCCTTTATTAATATCTTCTAAAATTAATTTTCTTTTTACTTGATTATTTACTGAGTTATATAGTAACTGTAACTGCGACAAATAAATATTAATATCTACTGGTCTGTCAGCTGCCATAATCCAAAACTCATAATCAATTAGATTGTACACGTTTTTCAGATTAACGATCATACTGTTTTGCATATCTTGGTCTAATATAAAAATGTTTCGAGGCATTATTTTAATACCTGTTACCTTTAATCCATTATCTAATAAAATCATACCATTCGTAATGCTTTTTACAGGGATATCATCACTCGTGTATTTGCTCTTCGGTCTCGTCTTTGCCATAGTAGAAACACCAACCTTTCCAAATATATTTTTGCCTTGTTGTGTAAAACACATAAATACTTTTTAGTACTGTTCCTATATTATGGTAATTCGGAACAGGTAAAACTAGAAAGCCACTTATTAATCCAGGACTTATCGCGATAACTGTTAATGTTAAATTGTTTAGCGGTAATACTAACAACATTATTAATGTCAGTGATAATCCTATTCCAAAAATGATTAAGTCAAATGGTTTAAAGACACCAAATATTAACATCGACCTCTTAGTATTGGCTGGGATTAAGAAATTTCCATCCACCTAATATCACACCCTTTTTATTAGTTTTTTCATTTTTTAAATCTTTTAATGTTTTATTGTAAAAATATCAGTTTTCTACTTATCATCTATATTCCTGTTCTTAGTTGTGTTTGTAGGCACACTAGTAGAAGTTGTGTTAACGCTCGGTGGTTCTGTTGCACCTTTTGTTTTTGCTCTATTTATATCGTCAAATGAGTCAGGAACTTTAACTTCTTTCGAAATTTTTCTATATGCATTTAATGCGTCTTCTTTGGCCGCATCGTCTTGATATTGCTTCTTAACATTGTCGTGTTTTGTTTTTAAGTAACTATGTCTAGCTTCAGCTTTACCAGCTAATTCGGTATAATTTGTATATTCCGCTTTATATGTTTCCATTTTTTCTTCATCTCCTCTACTAGCTGCTGCAGAATAATTACTTTGCGCAACTGCCGCAGCATTTTTAGCCTGATACATCGTTGTCTTCGCATCAGAAACCTGTTTATATGATTTCTTATAAGGTTCAGCCTTAAATATAGTGCTGTCTTCTATTTTTGCATTGGGGTTTTCTTCCTGAGCAGTTTCCTGAGCAGTTTGAAGCTGATTGTGAAGTCTTTTACCTTTGTTATACATTAATTCCATTTCAAGATTAGATTTATGACCTACAGATGCCGTTTTTCTCTTTTCGGCTCTTTCTTTTGCCATAACTTGGCCTGGACTTTCAGCGCTTAGTTTATCAGAACCCGCAAATCCGGCACTTCTAAACCTTTGACCCGCTGCAGTCGTGCTGTAATCCATTCTTTGAGCAAACCTATTTTTTGTTTGCGTAAGTTTATCATTAGCACCAGCCGTGTCACCACGAATAGCCTTGAAACCAGCGTTCATTAAACCTAAAGAACCTTGAGCAGCTCCAATTCCTGCATTTCCTGCATATGTCATACCAGCTGCTGCAAGTCCACCTACTAAAGGAACGCTGCCCATTTTCTTGATTGGATTTAACGAGAATCCACCACCATCTAATTTTAAACCTGTTAAGTCTTGGATTAATTGTGGTAATTGTTTCGCGAATAATAAAGCCCCTAATATAATAAATACTTTAACAAATAAATTCGGTTGGGGAGCGCCATCAAAAGTTTCCATGCTTCCTAAATTAGTAATTATAAAAATAGCAAAATAAATGGCTGCTAATCTAATAAAAATACTTAAAAACGTTGATAAAACTTCTTTTACCCATTTATGAAAAGTTCCACTTTGGCCACTTTTAGGATCTATATAAGAAATAATTGGAATTGGTGCAATTAGTTGATAAAAACCTAATTTAACACTTCGTACTGCTATATCAATGCAAAAAATCAATAATATCCAGGCTATAAAACCTCCCGCAATAGTTGAAAAAATCGGAGTGTACTGAAAAACAAATTGTTTTTCTCCATTGAAAGTAGTAGTCAAATTACTTAATGATGAATCAAGTAATTTTGATATTGATTTTTCTGTGTACGCGTCCTTATACGTTCCACCTACTCCAGGACTTATATCATTTAACGCCGCTACACAATCGTCAGGAATTTCCGATTCAACATCTGGGTCATTTCCAGTATAATCACCTTCACATGACGGTATAATTGGGGTATAAAAAGCTGTGAAAACATTAAATGACATGATTCTCCCAGCACTCATATATGTAGCGTTTGTGTCCCCTCCACTAGCACCAAGAATAACTTTCCCAATAACATCTTCTTTTAAAACAATATTTTGAAGTCCATATATAGCACTAAAAATGGCAGGAGTAGATGCAAGCAACCCTATTACAACCATTATATTAATTACCAACTTTGAACCACCTTGGGTTTTGTCTTCCATTTTCATTGGATTAATAATATAATTAACCAATGAAAACGATATTTTAAAGAGCATTATTATTCCTAATAATGCATATATCCTTGCGCCAAAAGCTTTGATAATGTCATCTGAAAACAGATTGGTTCCAGCTATCATCATAAAAAACTCGTAAATCATTTCGATTGCGCCAAAAATTAATTCATCTAACCAGCCGAAAACAAAACGTAATATTGTTCCTAGCATCACCATATGTTAATCACTCCTTATTTAATGTCACAAAGTTTACTGTCTTCTGGCTTAACAACTGATTCATCAGTATAAACACCAAACGTAGTTAACAAAAACTCTAATAAAACAGGTAGTAAAAATAGAATTACTAACGCTAAACTTCTTTTAGTAAACGAACTCCAAGCGGTTTTAATAGCGTCATCTTTTCCTGAGGTAACAGCCTTAGTAAAGTCTAATAATCCCATTATAACCAACAAAACAATTGAGCCGACTTTAATAAAATCAAAAAAACCCTGTAACCATTTTTTAAACTCTGTCCCAAGCATACCACATCCTGAGGTAAAACTTCGAATCACACCATTTTCAACCCAGACTTGAAAATCACTCAAACCTTTAGCACATATTTCATCCATTTCAGGTGTTTTATTACTTAAAGTTCTATAGGCATTGCAAGTAATTAAGGTTTCCCTTACCATTGCCTCAAGTTCCTCTTTACCCGCTTTAATCTCGTTGGTTAAATTTTCTTTTTCAGACCTTTGATCTTCAGTTAAGTCTTCATCTGAAATGCTTTCCAATTCATTAAGTCGAGATGTTTTTTCTTCCTGTTCTTGCTTCAGTTTGTAAGTATCTTCTATACTTGTATTGATTTCTTCATCTCGTTCTTCAGCTCCAATATCGTCTGATTCAAATGTCAACGCATAGTATGTCGCCCAGGCACCGGGTTTACTAGGTTTAGTGTCCGAAAACACCATTCCTTTAGTGCCTATTCCTCCTGGAGGATTAAATAAAACTTCCTTATAGCAGTTGCCTGTTGCAAGATATTCATAATAATTAATAAAATCAAAACCACTTAGGGAATATTGTTTTTTAGACATATCTGGAGTTGAAAATTCCACCGAAAACTCATATCTATTAGTATTATTGTGCGGCTTTAAGGCTGTGATAAATGTAAGTTGAGTTCCTTCTTCTTTATTCATGTAATGACATTTATTTTCTTTTAATTTCTTACCAGAAGGTTGCGAACTTTTTAATTTATATTCATACTTATTTTCCAAAGTTGATGTCTTAAGGGTAAGTAAATTCGAAACAGATGGTTTTTCAACCGATTTGGGACATTGGGTATTATA
>LFRM01185730.1_pt1 | contig 11322 bp, 10 predicted proteins | sample 618341 | NCBI WGS metagenome assembly LFRM01 (sample SAMN03654438, study PRJNA283298) | anaerobic digester metagenome | isolation source: pool of bioreactors CSTR01a, CSTR02a, and CSTR03a thermophilic anaerobic... | place: Denmark: Kgs. Lyngby | collected 2014-05-21
TGTAACAACTGGTCTGAGATGAAAGCAGATGGAAGAGTGCGTTTCTGTACCTGTGTTCTCTTGTATCAGGGTTTCTGCTCAGGACCTTCTGGTTGAAAAGAGAACTGAGCTTGAGCATCGGATCAAGCACGTTTTCATACCCATTTACCCACGAAATATTGTTGGTCCAGCTTCCGCCATCCATGTGAAAACGATGATCTTCCTTCTTGAGAGTCTCAATAGTTTTAGCAAGTTTGTCCGGGCCGGTACCAGGAGTGAACCTATCCCAAATTGCTTTTTGGAAAATCGGCTGTACAACCGGGAAATCAGACTCTTTGATTCCAAGAGCGAAGAGATGTTCGAGGTATTCTGTGACATTCATAAGTACGGTTTCGGAGCCGTTGCATTCGTTTACAACCTCAGCATACTTCGCCGGGAACTCATTCATCATAACCCCGCCATTTTCTCCATCCGCAATCTGAGTCACCAAAGGCGGCACCTGTTTTCCCGCAAGTTCCCACCTGTTAAGCGACTTGGCCTCATAGTATGGCTGCATCTGAGCGACCAGTTTAGTATCACTTCCCTGAGTCTTTATAATCGCAATTATGGATACCTCATCACCTTCGGAATTCCTGCAGACAAGTCTGTGAGGAAGATGCTTCAACTGCGGTCCATAGCCATCAAGCGGATTCTCAATTGTATGCTCCTGCACAAGAAGCCATTTATATCCGCACTCCCTGAGTGTCTTGACAAATTCATAGGCGACATCAGGGTGGTTTGGAAGAGCCATCTCTGAAGGAGAAAATCCTCGTACCCTCTCAAGTGCCTCAGGTCCAAACATCGCTGCAAAATGATGCTGCCATGCAAGAACGTGAAGCTTGTAATCCTGAACTGGCGTCGACGGGGCAACAGCATGCCCCCAGGGAGCACCCAGCCACTCCACATAATTGCGGTAATTGTGATCCATTGTAATTCTCTTAAGATTATCGATCACATCACCAAGCCCCATCTGCTGAAAACCCCACAGAAGTGTCCCGGAATACTCAAGCATAACCCTGGGTTGTTTTCCCTCTCCCACATACTGGGGAATAAAATCACCCATCCGCTTATAACACCACTGGAACACTGGAGCATTATGATTGTCTCCTATCCCCTGGTTGTTCATCATGTGCTGAAGATTACTGATAATAGCAGCGGTTCTGAGATCCCCTCCCCCGGCAGGAATAAGAGGCTGGTGCATGTGAAGAGCGATGGCACAGGCACTCTTTATACGCTGAAAAGAAATTCTGCTGTCATTAAGGAACACTGGTTTATCGGCTGCTGAGTTGACCAGTTCCTTCAGATTACCCTCCAGCCCACAAATATTGGGCAATCCATCTATCTGATCAGGAAAATTTCCTATCGGTTTCATTCCATACCCCTTGAATTGTTAATAATTTTAAATTGATGGGAACAGCCTGCCGGCGTCTCAGGAAACCAGCAGGTTTTGAAGAAAAATTATAACATCATAGCAGTTGTAATTTCAGTAACAAAATAAGACTTCTGTATCTGATTACAAATGTAACTGTCTCTCAGGCATGACTTTCCAACGGCTGCATTTTCTCCATATCCTTCATCAAGCCCTCTGCTTCATCCAGGTCCTGATGACACTTATAGACCCATGCTTCACCCCAGAAAAAATTACAGCTTGTCTGCGCCCTCAGGATATGCCAGTAGATTTCATTTGCAGCCTCCGGAGATAAGCTTGCCTTTAAATCATGATATCGACCACTTACCTCCGCTACTCGCTTTAGAGCATCTTTTTGCGCCTGAGAACCAGTCCACTGCACAAAATCTTTCCCATTGTGCCACCCTGTGTTCCAGGCAGCGGTCTTTACATTAACCCTCTTTGACGCTCCGAATTGGTTGAGGTAATCATTGATGAATACCGGAGAGATCGGTGAAGTGCCGTTTTTCACATTTTCCAGCAGATCCATATAGAAGTAATTCCAGAAATTACTCTGTTTATTGGTGTTTCTAAACCATCCTCCGTTGTCACCATCAGTACAGGTAGTCACCAGAGGAGGAAAATCACACCATTTTGTCCGCTCCTTTACCTCTTTTTCAAACCAGCCCAGATCCATTCCCGAAAGCTGCGCATCAGAAAGCTCTCTATCCCTTACTATTACAATGATTTCATCATCACCATATCTGGCAAAATGAGGACGGTAGCGGGTCTCCTGCCACGACATCTCATCAAGCGGCTCCACATTCTCACTATCTACAAAAACATACCTGTATCCAAGTCTGCGCAGCATGGGAATCATCTCCATGCAAAATCCCATTTCAGGAGGCCAGAATCCAGGAAATTCCAGTCGCCAGAAAAGATGACGGGCGATACCCTGCCAGCGAATGCAGTGTTCCTCTCTGTCCTGTGAAGGAACAAGAGGCAAAACAGGATGATAATAACCGGTCCCCAGGATTTCGATGATTCTGGTGTTCTGATAATGCCAAAGCATCTTTCCACATTTCACCACACCATAAACCCTGCTCTGAAAACCCGGTGAGGAGAGGGTTTCCAGGAGAGTGCCGGAGAGTGAGAGATGGACTCTGGCAATCTCCTCATAGTTCCATAATGTCCTTGGAACCCTGTCCAGTGTCCACAGTATTTCCTTTGCTTCCCACTCGTTTTCTGCAAGCAATCCTTCCAGATTCTCTGATGGCTGGTGAAAATTCAATACTAAAGCGTGATGAATCTTATCAGGCATCATGCCCCCCTATAATCATGAATGCAAAACTTTTTACCAGTCTGTAAGAATCGAAATGTGAGAAAAATGAGAAGAAGAAGCTCCGGATTGTCATCCTGTATTTAAATACAATATACCTCTCTGAAAATCAAGCACTCTGTACATTATTTAGGGTTAAATTCTGATTCACCTCACAGGTGAATCGGTGACTTAAAGGCTTAAGTCAATGTTTCATCTCAGAGGTAATTTGATGAAAACCGATCCCAGCCCCAGACAACCTGAATACTGGAACGAAGAATGCTTGTAAATATTCCAGCCTTAATTATCCCGGATTGTGAAAATTCCTTGATTTCATACAAAAAAAGATATTAATTATTCTTATTTGTATCTGAATTGTCTGCACTTAAACCATAGAGAAAAAGACACAGAGTCTGATATGTTCCATACCTGTATTGTCCTGTTTAAAAGCAGTTATCATTGACAGTAATCAATTCATTACCCTTTCAGATCTTCTGAAAACAGGAATAAATAACTTGCAAACAAAAAACATAAATGATAGAATGATAATTTATAAAAATCTTTAAGAAGGGCTTAATGGGAAAGAGATTGGAAATAGTTATTGTTGATGATGAAGTTCAGATCACTGAGCTGTTGAAGACTTTTGTGCAGTGTGCGACTACAAACAGCAATATCCATACTTTTAACGATTCCATGGAAGCCAAGTATTTTCTTTCAAAAAACAAGATAGATGTCCTGATTACCGACTACAAAATGCCCAAATGCAATGGAATCCAGTTAATGGAGGGATTGGGACCAGATGTTAAGAAAATCCTGATTTCAGGTTATGTGACTGAAATTGCAGAAGAAAAACTTCAGGCAATGGATGCTGTTTTTTTCGAAAAACCTGTTCCAATGAAAGCACTGGGCCAAATCGTACACGAACAGGAACAAAGAATTTCCTGACAATCTCCGCTCAAACTCTGTTCTGCAATCCACGGATTCTGTCAAATGTAACAGATTCTCTGGAGGAATGTAAATTTTAAGAGCTGAATCAATAATTTACATCTCAGTATTTTCCCCTGATATGAGGAGGTATTCACTTGGAGGCAATCCTGACCTATATCACTACCAAAGACAAACAACAGGCCCGTCTCATAGGCAAAACTCTTGTAGAGGAGCGGCTCGCTGCTTGTGTCAATATTATCGACGGGATGCAATCAATTTATTGGTGGGAAGGTGCCATAAGCGAGGACAATGAGGCAATCCTTATCGCCAAAACAAGAAACAGTCTTCTTGAGAAACTGACCAACAGAGTAAAATCACTCCATACTTACACCTGCCCCTGTATAATTGCCATTCCAATCTCCGGAGGAAACAGGGATTACCTAGGGTGGATAAAAGAGACCACTGATTAACCTGATCAATCTGAAATAGTCTTGAACTGTGGTTCCTGTGATTAAGATGATTGGGATGATTTCTGGATGGATTCCTGCTTGCGCCAGGAAGGACGTGAGGGAAAATGTTCTGTTGTAAATAGTGCCTGTCACCTCCAGGTGTCATGTCTGTGAAAACAGGCATCCAGGCCAAGACCACTGATTAACCTGATTGTCCTGATCAATCTGAAACAGTCTTGAACTGTTATTCCTACTCATTTGTCCTTCTCTCCTCTCCGCACCTCTGCGTGAAAATCAATAAGACAATCAGAGAAAAGATTTGTTTTCCATAATCGTATTCACCATTCGATTCCGACCAAACCCGATCCAGACGACATACAATGGTCATTTAGAATACAATTTACCCTTTAGTCAACTGAAATAAATACTGCTGAATATGAAACAAATAAATATGAAGAAATTGATTCCTGCTTTTATTATCATAGCCATTATCTTTATCTCCAGCCCTGTTTCACTTCAAGCCGGAGAAACAATCCCTGAGAAATATATCTCGCTTATCGATTCAATTCCTGATTATTACCAGCGTGACAACACTTTCGCCGGCTTCCCTGGTAAAGGTGCCCTTTATTGCGGTCCCGTCTCTATCTCCAATTTTCTTTTCTGGTACGGACTAAATGGCTACCCCAGACTTCTGGATAATTCAGGTGACCACAAAAAGGACCAGTACAATCTGATCAGGAAAATCGGTTCATCACGATACATCAATACAGGCTCTCATGGCTCCAGTCCAGCAGACATTTCATCCGGATTGAAGAGATTTCTTGCCGACCACGGCTACGATTCTGTAAAGATAAAGTTTTATGGATTCAGAGATGTTCCCAATGAGTTCAAGACCGGTATAGCAATTCCTGATATGAAAACCGCCCGTGAAGCATTGTACCAAAACAAAGCTGTGCTCTTCAATATCGGCTGGTAACGCTACGACAAGAACAAAGATGAGTACCGTAGAAATGGTGGGCACTGGGTAGCGCTTGCAGGTTACGGCCATGATGGAAAAAAAGATGACCCGAACAGCATGATCATTCACGATCCTGACACCAGGCTACGGAAAAACGATTATCTGAAAACAGAAGAGATAAAAAGCGGAAAACTAACGGGGCGCCTCAAGGGACTTCCCAGAGATGCAGCAGGATACAGGCGATATAGAATCAGCAACAACAAGTTCGGGGTAATCGGAGGGATGCTGATTCTTGAGATGGACAAATCCGGCTCTCCCATCCTGCCGGTTGCAGAATCGGTATCTAAATGATACACCAACCCGGATTCAACATTACTTATCTGTATTCAGAATCAACGGCAGCCCATCCTTGCCGCCTACAATCACAACCTTGGCATTTGAAGAGTTGGCAAGCTTCTCTGTGGCCTCGATACCCTTCCACTGGAGCAGCTCCCTGTTTATTCCCTCAGAAACTATCTTCTGGAAATCAGCTATACCCTGTGCTTCGATTCTCTTACGTTCAGCTTCCAGCTTCTCTTTTTCGAGCACAAACTGCATACGCTGGCTTTCCTGCTCTGCACGGAGTTTCTCCTCGATGGCATCAGCGACTTTAGGAGGAAGTTGTATGTTCCGTAAAGGTGTACTTTCTACAACTATTCCACGGGATTCAACGATTTTTTTCAGTTCCTCCGCTATTCCGGTGGCAAGTATCTCTCTTACAGACGTGTAAAGAGCCTTGGCTTCATAGTTTGAGGTGACAGTCCGGATAGCCGAACGAAACTGCGGAACAAGGATTATCTCTTCGTAAATCGCACCGACTGTTTTGTAAACCTCCGGAGCCGCCTCAGGATCAAGATGATAGAGCAGACTGACTTCAAGATTAAGCGAGAGACCTTCCTGAGTCGGAACACTGGTCTCCTCCTTTATCTCCCTGGTTTTTATGCTCATTTTAATAACTTTCGCAAAGGGATTGACCAGATTGATACCAGGCTTCAGAACATTTTTTGAAACATTACCGAAAAAATCCACGACTCCCACGTTGCCCGCGGGGATAACAACGATCGCTTTATAGATAAGAAGAGCAGATCCGGAAAGAACCGCCACAATTCCGGTCAGCTTTGGATTGGGAACACTTCTGTTTGGGGGATAGGAAAAAAGAACGATTCCAAGAATAACGAGCAATACTGCAATAATAAAAGCCATAAACAAAAACCTCCGAAAACTAAAACAACTGACGCATCATGTCCCACATCCGCTGCATTGACATGAAATTGTTGTTTGGCCCAAACGCCGCTTCTGAATGAATATCTTTTCCATTTCCAGTGATAAGGTTTTTACCCGCAAGCACACTGGAACTTAACTGAAGATGAAGGCCGACATTGTTTTCAGTAATTATGTTTCCGGAAAGAAGCGGAGAGGCGAAATCCACCGCAATACCATAGGTATTCCGATTGAACTTGCAGTTCTGCACAGGAGGAGCCGCTTTCTTTGTGCAGTAAATGGCATAATGATTTCCGGTGAATTGACAGGAATCAAAAGAGGGACTGGATTCCCAGATCAGGTTTCTGTAAGCTCCTTCGAAACGGCAGTTTCTGAAATGCCCGTGCGCATTCTTCCCCACAATCTCGATTCCCTTCCAGGCGGGTTTTTCACGCGATGAGGTTTCGCGATCCAGACCCGAAAAAAGCACAGGCTCTGACAAAGTCCCTTCTGCAATGATCAATCCGTTGACACGCAGAACATGATACCCCTCGAACAGTACATTTACTCCCGGTGCAACAACTAATGTAGTCCCGAATGGAATCTCGATACTCTGCTGGAAAACTGTATCACGTGTAATCTCTATCTTTACTGCATCACCTGCAAATATTGGAAGGGCGGTGAGAAAAAAACAAACCATCAAGAGGAAATTTTTCATAAATGAATCCGTTTACTCGATGTACTCCATATGAACTATCTCACTCCAGCTCATACCCGGAAACTCATCTGCCAGAGGGGCCTTAAACTCTGCATGAGCAGTGGTAATACGTCTGGCATCGAGATCAAGCAAAACTCTCCCCCGGCCTTTACCTGCAAGCGGAAATTTGTCAAGCATACCTGCTGTATCAGGATCGATCAGTTCTATTCTGTAAGAAAAGATCCAGCTTACAGCGGCAAATCTGGATTGCGAGGTATATATGCTGTCGAAAACAAAAGACTGGTAAAGATGTCCCACTGCGTCCCCATGGCTTGTTTCAATTGGGAACTGACGATCACGGTCCCATTTGTCGCCAGGTGCCACAGGACTCTCCGGAAATACTGGAAGAACTTTCGCAAAACTCCTGAATAGATCCCACCCCCCGATATTAATAACCGGAACATCCGTAGTATCAGTCAGATCAAGCGATCCATCTCTGGGTGAAAAAAGAAGAGAGACATTATCAAACTGCTGCTCAAGGTTCCGAATCTCCTGTTCAACCAGAAAATCGGAATTTATTCGGGTCTGCTCAGCTTTAAAAGTGATAACTTTTCTGTTTTCAGGAGAGAGCCCGCCCTGAAGGAAAGTTCTCAGACTACTATTAAAAATCTGAGGCACACCCTCCGATACAATTTTTCCCTTTATGTCTACTCCGAGTAGATACCGCCAGGTCTTTGCACTGTCAAAGTCGACTTCAAGAAAGATTCTTCCGCTCTTCTGGCAGGAAACAGTAAACAGGAAAGCAATCGATAACAGAGCCGGCTTAAGCATCGATATAAGGTGTTTTTCTTGCATTCAGTACTTCAGATAGATACAATTATGTTGAAAATAAGCGGATCCGCTGATTGTCCTGTAATAACGCCGGATCATCTGTTTAAACAGAACTATAATTATAAATAATGCTCCGCCGAACATGAAACCTCTGCTGAAAAAATACAAAGCCGGAACAATTCTTTTCCATGAGAATGACCACTCACGTGAACTGTATATAATTCAAACCGGGAAGGTCAAAATCTACAGGATGATCGGCAAGCATGAAATGCAACTGACTGTACTTGGCGAGGGGTCTGTGCTTGGAGAAATGGCACTGATCGATGGAGAACCAAGAAGCGCCTCTGCCAAAGTGATCGAAGACAGCGATCTGATACAACTCGATTCGGAAACTTTTAATGAAGAGATAGAAGGAGTTCCTCCATGGTTCATGACTATCATCAAGATGACAAGCCAGAAGATATACCAGGCAAAACGCCGCCTTCAGAACAAAAGCAGTGAGCATCAGGGCGCCAACATCATAATAACAATCCTTTATTTCTTCAATTTTTACGACAAACAGAGCAACGGCCTGGATATCAGTCAAACCCGGCTGAAACTTGTACAACTGCTTGGAGTCACTTTGCAAAAAGCAACCCATATTATCTCATTTCTGCACGGAAAAGGATTTCTTGAGATTAAAGATGAAAAGATGTTTCTTTGCTGCCGCAAAGAAATGGAGGATTACTGCAGTTTTCTGAGATTACTTATCCGTAAACAGTTTGAGGTACTCCAGCCACTGGATAATGAGGCTTTCGGGATAGTCGAGAAGATCTGGAATACCAAGGGAGGAATCAGAAAATTCGAAGAAGGATTAACAGAGATAAGCGGAGATGTTTTCTTAAGCTTTGTCGAAAACACCTCTTATTCATCAAACCCAGATGAGTTTCTGGAAATGCTCAGGAGCCAATCCCTGCTGACCTATACCAAACCCTGTAAAAATTCCGACAATTCAATTTCAAATTGTGTTCTTAAAATCGACAATATGAAGTGGAAACGTATTTACCTTTACAGCAAATTCAACCAACTCATACCGGCCGCATGAAAAAAATCATTTTATTGCTTTCACTTGTTTTTATCTGTGGAGCAGAGCAGAGAGCAGGCGGTATCCTTACAGTCAATACCCGGTGGGATGCCGATGAGGGGCCATTTATTCTTGAACGAGACCTGGTGATACCCGAGGGTGTCAGGTTGACTATCGCTCCAGGCACAAATATCATAATTGCGCCATCCCCCATCGCCGATACCTCAAACCAGATCGACAGAACAGATTCTCTATCAATCTCCATCAAGGTTCTCGGAGGAGCACTTATCTGCGTCGGACGACGAGATAAACAAATAAGCTTCTCTCCTTCAGAACCGCAGCCTGGAAGGCACTCATGGTATGGAATAATTCTTAATGCCGCCGAAGAACCATTCACTGAGATCGCTTTTACAGAAATCAGCGGCGCATACTGTGCCTTGTCAATAATGAAATGCAGTCCTGTGATCCGTAACAGTATACTGGAATACAACTATCTTGGAATTAACTGTATCAATAAGAGTTCTCCTCAGATCCTTAACTGTGTAATCTGCCGAAATTTCGCGTCTGGAATAAAAACCCGTGAATCAAATCCCTTCATTACCAGCAGCATCATCGCCTTCAACAGCAACACCGGAGTCTGGTGTGACGGGTTATCAAAAATCAATTTTGAATACAATTGCGTTCACGGTAACGGGGACGGTAATCTCCTCGATTGTGATCCTGAACTGGGAATACTGACAAAAACAAACAAAAACAAGGACTCCTGCGACTTGCACTTCAACCTTTACCGCGATCCGGTATTTGCCGGTTCTTTAGCAGATTCCATCGCTCATGAACAGGATATCTCTGTTCCTACAAAGAAAAGCAGGATAAAGAATTTTGCTCTGGCCAGAATTATCCACGATGAAGATACGGCTAAACAAAAAGTCAAAACCAGGACAGGAAAATACAGCCTGTCGAATTATTCCCCATGTATAAATGCCGGTAATCCAGCTGACAGGTTCAAAGACGCAGATGGCTCGAAAAACGACATGGGTGTCGAGGGAGGACGAGAATTTTACCACTGATTAAGCTGATTAAAATGATTTAGCTGATTTTTTAAGAGAATAAGATCTCCCGTATCTGAGTATACTCGATCTAATACAATAACCCGTCTTCTTTCCACACGAGATGATTTGAATGATTTACCTGATTATCCAGAGAATGAGATCTCTGATATCTATAACACAGACACAGGACAATCCTCGATATCACCTGTACTCTATGACTCCATGAAATGCCCTGAAACAGAACCCAACAGGTCTGAGTCTCTCGCCCATGTAACTGTCGTAAGTGACAAGCCACAAACTGAAATGCTTTGCTCTTCTATCAAGCGGCGGCAGTAACTTCACATCGTTTGATCCCGGCGTTCTCTGAATCACAAGCAGCTTGTCATGATCCTGTCCTTCAGGGGGATAATCGTTGCGGTAAAACCATTCATGAATGAAAGTCTCAGGGTGAAGACTTCCTGAAGTCATACTCATACCATAATCAAGGGAAGCTGTACCGGGGTCGGGAATCAGAAAATAGCTGTACCCATCCTCGATAAGCACAGTATCACTGAAAACCCCCTTCAAATCGTAGACTGCATCCACTAAAGAGGCATCTTTTACAGGGTGAAAGGAAAGGAGCGAGCTGCCTCTAACCTTGTAAAGTTTCATCCATTCTATAACCGGATTTCTATTGACCTGTACCGATGAATTAAGATACCGGATTGTACTGTTATAACGGATCGTGAAGTCTGATTCAACCTTGCATTTATCATTAACATAAGAGAATATCTTCATTGTTACCGACAGTGCCTGAAGGAGAAGCGGCATGAAATCCGGGGCATCCTCCCCTGCGATGTCCCTGAGCATCGAATCAACCATCAGTGAGTCGACTCCATCCGGACGGCTTGCCAGAAAATCAAGAATGTCAATAACCTGGACCGGCTTCACCATCAGTAGCTCCGGAGGAACCGAGTCGCGGACCTCTGAGGGAAGAATCTCCCCCATAGTACTTACATACTCATATTTCCTGCGAATGATATCCCACGGGAGTACAAAAGAGAAGACCACCGAATCTGTCAATCCTCCACTATACTCCATGTAACTTCCAGGCACAACAAGGGACTGAAGAGAAATAACATCATAGTAGGTATCCACCCCGAAAGATCCAAGCAGCACAGTAGTTGAGATAGTCCACTGAATTCTATTTACCTCTTCACCCGCGAAATAAGCATGAAGATCCACGGTGTCACCCGGAGCCCCCTCTGCCAATCCCCTGTTATCGAATACGAAAGCCAATGGCCTGACCCTGTCATTATCCACCCGATCATACCTGTCCGGAAACTCCAACCCGCATCCTGCAAGCAGTAAAGAGATAAATAGAGCCATTCTTTTCATGGCTTACTC
>LFRM01197230.1_pt1 | contig 11321 bp, 7 predicted proteins | sample 618341 | NCBI WGS metagenome assembly LFRM01 (sample SAMN03654438, study PRJNA283298) | anaerobic digester metagenome | isolation source: pool of bioreactors CSTR01a, CSTR02a, and CSTR03a thermophilic anaerobic... | place: Denmark: Kgs. Lyngby | collected 2014-05-21
TTGACTATATGGTTGTCCTTTATACGATATAGTACTTTTGTACCGTTTTGTCCCAGCCTGAGAACAGTATATTGAAGATGGGGGAATCCGTGTCCACATTCCGAAAGTGGATGGGTTGCTTGTCGCACCCGAAGTCACAGTGGAGCCTTATCATGATTCATACGGATTTAATACCTTTATTTATCCCGAATTTCGATCAAAATACCCTGAAGTCATCGAATCTGAGAAGGACACAGTCATTATGGAGTCAGTTGGGGATATTAAGCACCACATCCCGATTTTAGCCTTTGAGGAGCCAGTTAGAATATTCTTTAACAGCTCCTTACAAGGCGAGTCTATCGAGATAGGATGCGAGATATTCGGAAAAAATCTTAAAAAACCTATAACAAAAATCTTGAATGTCCATTTAAAGGCTCCGATACAAGCAGATGACAAAGATGACATCCCACAGGCAAGTATTGACAGCGATTGAATTAGGTGAGTAGCCATCTCCATCAATGGCGATCCCACCAAACTCTTCCCGCAGGCCTTAGAGATATTCTTCGAATCTCCGATTCTGGCGATAGTGTTGACGAGGATTTATCCTCATTGTCACTTCTGCAGAATAAAGTAGTAAAGTCAGCCATGATTGGATATAGTTTTGAGAGCCAGTTCTCGGGCGTTAAACTCTAAAATAGCCGTTTATATCGTGCGAAGTTGTTCAATAGCATATTGTTCCGGCGACATACCATTAAATACTCCTCAGAGGTACCCGATCTTAACGAGGAGTGCTATTGACGCTTTGGGAAAAATTTCAGACCAGAAATCGGGATCCGCGGGAAGCATTCGAAGCATTATGCAATCAGTTGTTTGAACGCTGGTGTATGCGCGAGTACCGCGATCAGATCCAGCACATCCATGTTGTCAACGGGGCCGGGGGAGATGGAGGTGTCGAAGCATACGCAATGTTGGAAGACATGACATACATTGGAGTGCAGGCAAAGTGGTTCTTGAACCCCCTTGACTCTGACAAAATCAAGCAGATTCGCTCCTCAATAACCGCAGCCAGACGAGTTCGTCCGGAACTTGCCAGATACATTGTATGTATCCCCAGGAACCTTGCGAATAAGACTGGTAAAAGTAAAAAGTCTGAAAGGGACCGCTGGAATGATTTTCTCAAAGAGATCCAGGATAAATATCCCGGGCTCGATCTCATTCTCTGGGACGAAAGTAGGTTGCTTACAGAACTTCAGTCTCCCGGCGCGGAGGGCATTGTCAGGTTCTGGTTTGAGAAGCAGGAGATGGCGCTTGAGGATCTTGTGCACCGGTTCAATCTCGCAAAAGATGGCTGGTTAAACAAACGATATGTTCCCTCACTGCATGGAACCGGCAAGATCCACTCCTCTGTACTCAACCTTCTCGGTCATCCAGCAGCCAGGGACCGTGTCATGGGACAACTGCTTGAAGCAGACGCGGTCCTTGCATATGCATTTTTTCAGATCGAGATGTATCTTCGCCGCTATGCAGAGGATCTGTGCGTCTGGGATGACAAGGAACTCACTGCATTCCTGGATATCCTTACAAGACTGGCAGAGCGTCTTGAAATGGTCGGATGTTATACACAGATGCTCCTACATTGTTCAAGACACGGCACCCCACCATTGCCCCTGGATGTGGCCACTTTTGATGATCTGGTCACGCCCGCACTCGTTGTGTTGAAGGAAAGCCGAAAACTTCCTGGCGGTCCCCAGAGCCGCTCGGACCTTGAAGGGGCTCTTCAATCCCTCCAGGCCGCCAACATCCTCCCTACCATCAGCAAGGCACATGCTCTCCTGAAGCCGCATAACATCCTCGTTATCGGGGATCCCGGGACAGGGAAGACCCACGGCTTGGGATATGAGGTGGAGAGAAGACTGGATGAAGGTTGCCCCGCGATACTCATCCAGGCAAAAAACGCCCCGGTATCTTCGGGATGGGGGGCGATGATCAGGCAAGCGCTCGGGCTATCGGGAAATTGGGCTGAAGACGAGATCTGGTCGGCACTTGAGGCCTGCGCAGCACGGAGCGATCGAGCACGGGCGTTATCAACAAGGAAGGAAGGATTTATTCTGAATGAACTCACCAGGGTTCTCATATGTGTCGATGGCCTTGACGAGGCAGGTGACTGGAATTCCTGGTTGGAGAGGATAGGTGAACTCAAACCTATCATGGAGAAGCACCACCAGTTGCGCTTCTGCCTGAGCAGCCGCCCCTACTTCCTGGAAAAGGCCGACGATGTTGGTATTCCGATCATCAGGCTCCCCCATGATGGCGATACACCAGTTAGCACGCTGTTTGGTACTTACACCTCCCATTACCAGATAGATTGCTCACAGGTCCCATGGGTTCGCTGGGCCCTCACGACCCCCCTGGCGTTGCGGTTATTCTGCGAGCAATACAAAGAAAAATCATTTCATCGGGACGACGAAGTTCGCACCACTGTCGCTTCGCTACTCAGGGCAAAGATCGACCGGATCGATACAGAACTCAGAGATCGGCTAGATAACCGGTGGGGGAGCAGCGATCAGGTTGTCCTGAGGAGTCTCACCGCTCTCACACGTTCAGATCACGCCCTCACACGCAGCGAAGCCGGCGATCTCATTCGCACATCCCAGGATCCAGATTCTCTGCTCGATACACGCACCTGCCTGAAGATCCTGGATTCCTTTGTCGATTACGGGGTCATATACGAGTATGTCCCTCCCATAACAGAACCCCTGAGGCCCTCGGAACGCTACTACCAGATCTCAATGGCGCCGCTTGCGGACTATCTGATCGCCGTCGGTGCCGTGGGTGAGACCGTCCAGATGGGGTCTTGCAATCTGCCAAGGGCCCTGCGGGCGAAACCCGCGGCACAGGAAATGGCTGCCCTTATCCTCATGTCTGACCACGATCTCTTCGTGGGAGATAACGGGCTCTGGACAGAAGACCTCCCCGCAACCAGGATCAATGAACTGCAACTCCTCACCCTCGCACGGGCCCCAGTCTGGAAGACCGCACGCTACCGACCATGGGTTAAGTCCAGGCTGAAGGAGTCAATGCCCTTGTGTAGAAGAGTTCTGGCATACCTCACTGTCCCGGTCAGCAGGATGGAGGGTCACCCCCTGGGGCCACGGCAGGTCCATGAGACATTCCTGGAGTTCCCCTCAGTTGCAGCACGCGACCTCATCTTTTCAGGACCGGGAGATCTTCCACATAACCACGGCGCGCCCTGGGAGGGGCACGGAAAAAATCCGGTTGCTCATGAGACCCTGGTAAGAACCGACACCCATGAAGGTCTCCCGCTCCTCTTTGCCTGGTCACTGACGACAGTGGAGGAGGATCTGCGCTACCACTGCCGTCGGGAACTTACTGCCTGGGGCAGGGCAAATCCAGGAGAGTTCCTGAAACTCCTAGAACTGACCTATCCTGCCGATGACCCCCAGATGGGGGAGGAGTTGATGAGGATTGCGGCAGGAGTTGCATGCCTGCTGAGGCCGGAAGACGCTGGTTCGCTCACCGCCTTGGCCTACTGGGCACTGACTGAGATATTCGATGATGGAAAGATCCAGGAGTTGCAGAACATCGTCATCCGGCATATGGGGAGGATCATCGTAGAGCGGGCATTCTACCACGGCCTGCTTGAGGAAGATGATGTGGAGAGAGCCCGCCCGCCGTACCCGACAACAGACGTTCTGCTGGATCTGGATCATGAAGCGGCATCGGCCACAGATGAGACCTTCGGCCCCATATTCATGGATCTCGGGTGGTATGTCCTGAAGACTAGTTACGAGGGATTTTTCGGTGGCTATGGTGACTGGTTTCCACAGAGTAAAGACGGTCTCAGTCCTGATGCAAAAGAACTCTTGCGCAGGCATGCCGCCGCGACCGGAGTGCCTGAACTCTCTGCCCACCAGTTTGCTCTCGGGGCGAGTGTCGCCTACTTGAAGAGTCTCGGCTGGAACGAGGAGGAGTTTTACGGGGATCCAGGAGGCGGCGAAGAGGGTGAGAGGCTCGGGGCTGACATCGCAGTCAGGCGCGTGCATCCACAGTCCCGGTATTATGCCCGCAGCCCTGTCGCCACCTTCGCAGAAAAATATGTCTGGTGCTCGGTCCATGAGATTCGCGGGTATCTCGCAGACCGGTTGCCGCACCGGGAGGACAAGACTTTCCGTCCGGTCGAAGATTACGGATGCATATACAATATGCCGCCGTCTACCGCCCAGGAAGTTCGGGAGAAGAACGAAAGAGAGGCCTGGTTCCACCCGGCCGATCTCTTCCCGGAGTATTCACCCCCCACCGGTGAGCGGCAGCAAGCGATCCGCACCTGGATAGATACGGCCCCAGTCCCACCCATTGGACCCTGGATCTTTCCGTCCGCCGAGAGCCTCCGTGGGATCTGCGATGAGCCCTCCGACCCGTGGGTCTGCCTCTACTGCATGACCTCCAGCACCGAACTCCGGATCGATGTGCGATCCGTTCTCACCATCAACGCATTCCTGACTGCGGAGAGCGATTTTGAAGTCTTCCTCTCAGACTGCAAAGAGCTAGGGGAGACTGATGCAGCAGCCTTCGTCCGATCCAGTTACAACATCACAACATCCATCCGGGCGTCAGCATCCCACTTCACCCCTATTGATGTGCTCTGGATGGACTGGCTTTCGGAGCGGGAGGCTGTACATACGTTATCTGCAGCTCATGACCACTCGATGTCGTACCGTATTTACCCAGTTATCTTGCAGGGGATCTACGAGTCGGCAGGCTCCAAAGAGATTTATTACAGGCTTCCCTCGAAGAAGGTGCGTAATCTGCTTGGGATTGTTGGGGGAGACGAGAGGCAGTATTTCACCGAATCAGGGCGGCTTCAGGGCTTTGGATCAAAAGTTGGAGATCCCTGGAGGAATCCGCAGGAACTTGTCTTCGTCAGGAGCGAGGATCTTCATGACGCCCTGAAGAGTCAGAATCTCACGATCTTCTGGACCGTCAACCTGGTGCGGGAACCCTCTCCCTGCGCACGGGAAGAGTTTCCTGATCTTTGCCATATTCAGGATCGCTACTGGGTATTCTGGGAAGGAAAAGATGGGCTGCAGTCGGTTGAGGTCCTGCTGGAGTGAGGGGACCAGTGGTTCTCCAGCGTGATGTACTGTAACATCCTAATGGCTTGTATGGAGGTTCCCTAACGTTCAGATACTGCTAAACCGCCCCGCCACTATAGAAAATTCATGCGCTACATCGTCACCGGCGGGGCCGGCTTCATCGGATCAAACCTTGCAGAGACGTTATCACAACACCACGACGTCGTCATCATCGACAACCTCGCCACCGGGCCGGCCGGGAGAAGATCGAGCACCTCCCCGACGGTGACCTTCATCGAGGGGGGCATCACCGACCTTGATCTCCTGATGGAGACCTTCCCGGTTGCGGACGGCATTACCAGGCGGTGATCCCGTCTGTGCTCTGAACGGTTGGGAGTCCTGCAGCGGATCAACGACTTCATGCCCGCGCATGATGCATTTGACGGAGTCGGCGCTGCGAGAGGTGGGGAAGAGTTTGAAGGGTTCAACGATCGCTCTGCTCGGCCGGGCCTTCATCAACGACTCCGACGATGCCCGGAAGACGCCGGCGGAGGTGTTCTATGAGGGGGTGCGGCAGGGGGTTGTGTGACCCTGGATGGACGGCATGGATCAAGCCGGGTTTCGCTTACCACGGCATCAACATGTGCGACAAAAATAGACATAACTAATACCCGCCCCGCCAACAATCTCCTAAGGCAACCATGCAGATGCACGATATCCTCCAGCAGGACCCCGGGATCTGGCGCCTCTTCACCTGTGCGGAGGAGTACAATGGAGCATTCCGGGATGGCTACGACCGGTTTCCCCACTACATGAGCACTCACCGGGAGCCCTTTGAACCCCAAGCCTCACGCTACCTCGTCGAGCAGGGCTACCGCCCCGAGTATCCTGACGGCCAGCCGTTCGCCGTCTGCCTCACCCACGATATCGATGGGGTCTACCGCTCCGCGCGCTCCAAGGGGTATGCGACCCTCGCCGCCCTGAAGAACGGGGACCTTGCCGGAGCTCTCGCAAGCGCAAAGCAGGTTCGGTCAAAGAGGCTCCCCTTCTGCAACTTCCGGGAGATCATGGCTCTCGAGGAGGAGTATGGCGCCCGGTCGAGTTTTTACTTCCTCGCCCTCGCCCCCGGGGACCAGGACTACTCGTATGACATCAGGGACTTTGAGGAGGAGATCGGGATGATCGCTGATGCTGGCTGGGAGGTCGGGCTCCACGGGGGTCACCGTGCCTACTGCGACCCGGAAGTCCTCATGGTCGAGAAGCAGCGGCTGGAGGCGGTCCTGGGGCGGCCGGTCGTCGGCTACCGGAACCACTTCCTCCGGTTCAGGGTCCCGGAGACCTGGGAGCACCTCAGCCGCGCCGGGTTCCAGTACGATGCCACCTTCGGGTATGCTGACTGTGTCGGGTTCAGGAACGGGATGTGTCATCCCTTCAGGCCCTACGACCTCCAGGCCGGCCGCGAGATTGAGATCCTGGAGATCCCTCTTGCTGTGATGGATGGCACGCTCGACCGCTACATGCGGCTCGACGCCGGGAGGGCGTGGGAGGTCACCCGCCACCTCATCGACGCAACCGAGCGCTGTCATGGGGTGTTTACCCTCCTCTGGCATAATACCTACATGGAGGGGGAGCGGCTGAAGTTCTATGAGAAGATTTTGCGGTACTGTAGGGAGAAGGGAGCGTGGATGACGAGCGGGGAAGAAATATCTGCGATATGGAGCAAGCATGGCTGAGATTGAAGTCAGAGAGGTAAGAAGTGAGGAGTACCGTACATGGGATGAGTTAGTAACAGGATCTCCTCAAGGAACCGTCTTTCATTTGAGCGACTGGGCGGTTACGTGCGCTTCCTTATCCCATAAGCGGCCTTTATTGCTTGGTTATTACGAGGATGGCTGCCTGACTGGAGGGTGCTTGTTGTATGTAACCGCAAAATCCAGGTTTATATCCACTGCCGCCTCCACAGCACTAATGACCCCTTACGGTGGGTGCTTACTGCCAGAGAGTGTCAGCACAAAGGTGAGAGAGAGGGAGAGCCGGAATAGATCGATAGTCCAGGCAATCTCAGATGAAGTCTCCAAATTGGGTTTTGCCAGTGTAAACATAACCAATGCTCCTGCCTTTCAGGATATTCGCCCGCTCACCTGGGACGGTTGGACCAGCAGTGTGTATTACACGTATGTGCTTCCTCTGGTTGAGGATATATCTTCGCATATCTCCAAAAAAACAAGAAATACTATCCGAAAAGGACAGAAAAATGATATCCAGGTAAGCAAACGCTATGAACCAGAGATATATTGGGATCTCACCATGTCTACATACGAGAAACAGGATCGTAAACCTCCATTTACAAAGACGTTCCTGACGGACATGTTAGATATGATTATAGAGCATAAATTAGGTGAGATGTGGATAGCAGAGACGCCAACCGGGGAAGCGGCTGCTGCAGAAGTTATTACCTGGGACAACCACATGGCACACAGGTGGTCCGCTGCATCGAATTTTGATTATAAGGATACTGGCGCAACATCCCTCCTGCTATTTGAAATATTCTTAGATTTGCAGGAAAAAGGATTTGATCGTATTAACCTAATGGCTGGCAATACGCCGCATCTCAGTATGTTTATTTCGAGCTTCAATCCAGAGTTGGTCCCGTACTACAGCGTTGAAAAAAAACGGTTCTGGTTTGACATCGCAAGTATCTGTGGGAGGCTTTGGAGATCTGCAAGGCAGAACTGAAAGTGCAGCAAATGCTCTTTTGAACGTCCCGGAATGTGATCGTCGTACATTCTCTTTAGCCCCCCTCCCTCTCTCACCACTCAGCCACCTGCTGGATCTTCGTTTTTCAGAAAACCCCGCTGCGATTGTCGCCTCTACCAGAAGTAGATTCACCGCGACGATCGATCTCCCAACTTTCCGCAGTAAAAGTCCAGGGCCAGCATTTATTTTTATTACAACCCTCGTGAAATCAGTCGCCAATCTGAGTAGTGTAAAACTCTTATACCGCCGGAGGAGCACAAAATTACACTGTCAGCGACATTAACTCGGTCTCGTTAATTATTTCAAGAGTCGATCGTCTTACTGCGGAAGGTAGGACCTTTGTGACTGAGCGCCTTGAATATTCACTAAAGAAGTGAGTTATATGTTTCTTTGGGATTTGAGGTGCTGTACTGCCGTTTGCACCACCATCTTGTACGAGTTATGCAACACAGCGCTTCAACGTAAACCCCTTAATAGCCTTCAAATTTAATGCGACTGCAACTATATACATCCCAAACATGCCTAATGCATAGGTCATTAATGTCATAATTATAGTCAATTTAAACATATAACTCAGATAAAATGCACTAATAACCACAATTACACGTGTAACGTCCCACATGAGCGTCCAGTGATTGTATCCATATAATTGTAAGTGGTCTGTTGGTGAAACAACAAATTTTGCAATCACCATCACCGCCAGCGGCCAGCAATACCACCCCGCCTCGGCCCACGCCGCGCCAAAGATGAACGGAACTATAAACGGCGCACACAGTGCCGGGATGCCAATCAAAGGAACGCCAACGACAAATAAGTGTTTGAGCGTTCTCACGTACAGAGACCGCAGCTCCCGCGACCTCTCCCTGACCATCTTTGATGCCTCCCCAATGTATGCCTGTCCCATCGACCCTGAAATAAGACTGCCCGGGAGCACCACGAGCATATTGGCAAGCGCGTAATACCCCACAACCTCTGAGTTGTAGAGTGCAAGCAGCACGAGGGCCGGGAGCTCCAGTGACAGGGTATTCACAATAGAAGCAGGAAAAGCAAATATTGGAAAACTCTTGTAGGTCTTTGCAACGCTCAGCATGCGGCTCAGCGATATTGCCTTGAAACGTTCCCTCTCCTTCTTCCACATCGCACGGGCAAGGGTGGTAATCCCGGCGATCTGAGAGACGATATGCCCGAGAATCAACCCCAGCGGTCCGAAAGAGAGAATGCCAAGGAGGATCTTGCATACCGAACCCCCGGCACCCTGGTTGATCTTTGTGTAGGTGATCCTCCCATAGTCCCTCTGCCGGACGGCCCAGTAGTTCAGCATGGTATACAGGCCCATCCCGAAGAAACCGATGAGGAGAAACCAGATATAGTGCTCAAGAGCGCCCAGATCAAAGGTATTCATCAGCAGGTCCCTGCCAAACAGGAGAATAAGCGCAAATCCAACTGTTGTGATACAGAGGAGAATGAGACTCAACCCAAAGAGGTTAATCGCATCTTCGTTCTCTCTGGGGAGTGCATAAGCAAATTCATAGCGGAGGGTGGCGCCGACGCCGAAGATCGCCAGGATGGATGAGTAAACCGCAAGGACACCCATATCCGACGGCGTATAGAGCCGGGTGATGATCGGTGCCGTGACGATCCCGATCAACTGAGCAACCGCGGTGCCGCTCCCGAGGACGAGGACGCCCCTGTAGAGCGGGTTATTCACGATGTAATTGAATAGTCGAGCGGTATACGCGTTTTTATTCACGATTGTGGTCAGGTACGAAAAAAACCTGGCCATCGTCCATCGCAGTCGGTTGCTTATTGTCATTCAATCAAAAATCATTGGCACCCTGATGGTGCCGGGAATCTTCTCTCCTGCCAGGTTGCTCCAAGGCATGTATGGATCCAGGTTCCATATTTTTCTGCTGTTGAGTTAGGCTACGGCTGAAGATATATTCACCGAATTGGACCAGAAATCCAGACTGGAGAGCCTCGTATCACCTTCCATCCCTTTGCACGGTCTTCCCCCGGGGAATGGTAACCATTCTACCAGAAAGGGTAAGCCGATTCCCAGATCTCTCCCTTCGCGCTGACGTGGGGCACGAAGTCTCATCATCCTCTCTTATGCAGGCGGAGAGAACAGGTCTCCGCCTGTCAGCGATCGTCCGGTCGAATTGGTTTTCCGTCTTCTGCGGTCTGGTGCCGACCAGAGTCCGGTCCGGACCCGTGGAGATAGAGAATCCCGCCAGGTTCGCGCCGATGAGGCTTCCTCCCGTCGCATGCCCGGAAAACCCCGCTCCCCGGGCTCTGGCAGGCGACCCCGGCGACCGGGAGCCGCCCGGATGTTTGGTGCGCAAGTTCCAGTAGTTCAGCGCAAAAACCACCCCCGCCCGCGAAGACAAACGACAGGACGAGGACGCCCCCGAGCAGGGAGGGGAGCGCATCGTCCCCCGGAGTACAGGGGCCGCCCGACCACCGCCGCACAGAGGAGGCAGAGGCCCGGCAGGTCGGTCTTCGGGAGCATGATCGCAAGCTCATAACGCCTGCAGGCGACAACCCCGATGATGCCGCTGATCGAGAGAAAGATCGCGAGGAAACCGAAGGTCTCCGGGCCGTAGAGACGGGTGATGAGCCTCGGGCAAGGGTGGTACCGGTGACAAGTTTGAGGACGTCTGCGGCGAAGGAGGAGTCTATTGGCTACATCTCCCCCTACAGCAACATAGAATGTCTGGTGTGTCCCCCTATCGCCTTCATCCTTTTGCCTTGAGCACTCTCCCCGATGTTTATAGCACCTCTAACCAGAAGGTTTTCACAATTCTGATATGTCTTGACGATGACGTAATATGCTGTGAGAAATAGGTATCTAGAGAGCTTTGCCAGAATATTGCCTCTCTTTCTGATATTTATCAGTATTGCGGGTCTCTTACTTGGGGGGCTCGTCCTAAGACGTTGGGATTACTCAGTCCGAGGACTGATAATCGCAGTACCTGCGATAATCGCATCCATAGTTTTATTATATATGTTCAGACACCCGATCGACGACGATGAGGGAGGCCCTATTGTTTTTTTTAGCGTAAAGATTGCCCCGTATTTCCTATTTATCCTTCTTTATTTGATATCGGTGATTGTTCTCTTAGCTGGTGTCAATCGCATCGTATATTTCTTTGTTATCGCTGCTCTGTATCTCACGATATTTGTCCAGATATTCTCTCAGAAGATCTCTTCAAACGTAATAATCCTGGAAATTGTGTCAGTTATGGCAAATGTGATCTATGGTACCACGTTGGTGTACCCTCTTTTTTTCAGGACAACGGATATCCTGAGCCATAACACTCTATCAACTGTAACGTTCCTATCCGGACATACCATCCCGCTTGATCTCAGTGCCTCATATGCCCCTTTCCCATTATTTCACGTATATAATGCGGTGTCTTCCAATATCCTGGGGCTCCCAGCACAGGATACCCATTTCATCGTAACGTGCTTGGCGTATGTCATCGTGATATT
>LFRM01221283.1_pt1 | contig 11318 bp, 8 predicted proteins | sample 618341 | NCBI WGS metagenome assembly LFRM01 (sample SAMN03654438, study PRJNA283298) | anaerobic digester metagenome | isolation source: pool of bioreactors CSTR01a, CSTR02a, and CSTR03a thermophilic anaerobic... | place: Denmark: Kgs. Lyngby | collected 2014-05-21
TTTTTACGATATTTAAAAACGGATTTTATAAAAAATGTATTTGACAACAAAAATGGAATTTAATATAATCCACATAACTAAGCCTTACATAGGTTAGTGTTTTTTTGGAAATGCGGATGTGCAGGTAATCTTACAGAAAGGGGGTTAAAGTATTAAAACACAAAAGGCCGGTGGTCGCCGGCCCTTCAAAATTGGAGAAATATTTTACCGATAAAACAGAAAGGAGACATTTATTGTGAGTCATAGTATCACGGCGAGTAAGATAAGGCAATATCGCAATCAGAAGCATTCCGGCGACTTGCTGGAAACCGTCTCCTATAACTACATGGACGAGCATGGCAATCTTCTGTTCCAGGTGGTGCGTGAGCAGTATGAGATTGGCAAGAGCTTTCATCAAAGGCGCCCCGATGGCAATGGTGGCTGGATTAACAATCTAGCGGGTGTAAAAACCACCATCTATCGCCTGCCGGAAGTAATAGAAGCCGTCAAGAGCGAAAAAACCGTGTTCATAGTTGAAGGCGAGAAAGATGTGGAGACTCTGCGCAGTCTGCAGCTTACGGCCACGACCAACCCGATGGGTGCCGGAAAGTGGAAAAAGTCCTACAACAGCTATCTGAAGGATGCGAACGTGGTAATACTTCCCGATAATGATGACATCGGGAAGAAACACGCGGAAGACATCGCAGAAGGGATGATCGACGTCGCTCATTCAATAAAGATCGTGGAACTGCCTGATCTTGAAGAGCACGAAGACATCACTGACTGGATAAAAAGGCACGGCGGGACGAAGGAGAAACTTCTTCAGTTGGTGGCAGAAACTCCGCAGTATGAAAAGACTTTTCGCAGAATATGTCTGTCGCTCGGAAAATCAGACAAAAACTCACTTCCCGCAAATGCTGCCAAGGCATGTGAAGCCATGAACGAACTCGGAGTGTATTATTGGAAGGCCGGTATGCCGAAAAATGGGTTGGGAGAAATACTTTTTGATCACAACGGCGTGCCGACATTTCATTTGATGTCCAAAGATGACGTCTTCAACGCCATAAGCAAGGTGGCTTACAGTAACGAAAACAAAAAAGGCCTTCCGCCAAAGGAAATTGCCAGTTATGTCTACGAAATGCCTGCGATGGATACGCCCTTTAGGCCACTGGAGAAAATCATAAGGACCCCTGTATTTTCTTCAAGGGGCCAGTTAATTTGCGAACCCGGTTACTATGCTCAGGATCGATTGCTTTACATCCCATATAAAGATAAAGGCAACATCAGGATTTCGCCAAACCCAACGAAGGAAGAGATACGGGATGCAAAGGCACTACTGGAAGATGATATCCTGGTGGACTTTAACTTCGTCTCTCCCGCCGACAAGACACATGCAATAGCCTATATCCTGCTTTTCTTCTGCCGGGAGATGATTGACGGACCAACCCCACTTCATATTTTCGAAGCCGCCAAGCAGGGCACGGGCAAGACGCTGCTGGCGGAGTCCCTGATGAAGACACTCACATTGGACAAATATACGATAGTCAGCAAACCGGACGACGAAGAACTCAGGAAAAAGATAACCAGTTCAGTGCTAAGCGATGTGTCGGGCTTCTGCCTGGACAACGTCGTCGAACTGAAATCGCCCCTGCTTGCGCAGATTTTGCTTACACAAAAATATAATGACAGGCAGCTTGGCACAAACAGGCAGATCAACACTACCATCAGATGGGTCTGGGCGGCCACGGGCAACAACATTGCAGTGGACACAGACATGGTGCGGAGAAGTATAAGGATACGCTTTGTCTGCGATGAAGAACACCCCGAACTCAGGCCGTTGGAGCGGTTCAAGCATCCGAACCTGCATGAGTGGTGCCGAGTTAACGCAGACAGGATAATTCAAAGCGGACTCACGCTGATACAGGCATGGATCGCGGCAGGGCGCCCCGTCGAAAAAGGCATAAATTTCGGCGGCTTTGAGAACTGGGCTGGACTGATGAGCAGCATCCTTGCCTTTCACGGATTCCCCGATTTCCTTGGCAACGTTAGGGAATTTTACGAAGACGCCGACAAGGATGCCTTTGCATGGCGCAACTTGCTGGAAATATGGTGGGGCACTTTTAAGGACAGGCCTGTCGCGGCGGGAGATTTGCTGCCGCACATCCTTGAAGTGGAAGGCCTGTATCTCGGCAGAGATGACAAGGAAACGTCGAAGAAGAGCTATCTTAGCCGTCTGCTTAATAACAAAAAGGAAACGGTTACGACCATTGAGCATGAAGGTGAAAACGTCAACCTGAAACTCAAGAAGGATGGGCACTCGAAAAACGGGATTCTGTGGTCGTTGCAGGCCATAAAACCGAAGATAAAAATATACCAACATGACGAAAATTGCCAACAAGGCGAAAACCCCGTCCCGGACTGCCTTCCCGCAAAAGTCGGTGATGCAGGTGACGCAGGTGACGCATTTTTACCTGCCCTGAAAAATTTTTCAAATGAAAATAATAATAATAAAAAATTAGAATGGGCCGAAAATGCGTCACTTCCGTCACTTGCGTCACCTGATATCAAGCTTCCCGATGCCTTAAATTATGCATGCAAGAAAGTGACGAATGCCGAAAACCACGCCCCTGCAGAGAAGTCAGGTAGGTACAAAAAGGTTTCGCGCAAGAACAAGAACGCAAAGAAAGAAACGAAATTCCAGACAATCGAAGAAAACGGAAATACGGCATATGTGGTCGACGACGGAAAGACGGCAAACACGTTTTTCATCAGTCAGCACGACATCGAGTGTCACTGCACCCGGCCTTTGCACGAGATCGACAGGTGTATAACGGGTCGTGAAGTGGCCTTCGACCTTGAGACGATAAATCTACACCCGCGGCACGGTCTTATTTGTGTGGTTTCGATAGCCTGCGGAGATGACCGGTGGATCGTGCAGTTTCCGTCAAAGGAGCTCCTTGAGACAATTATAAGCCGACCGAAGCTGCTGATCGGCCACAACATAAAGTTCGACCTTATGTTCGTCAGCCATGCCCTTCAGAAGAAGATTGCGCCAAAGGTGTTTGACACAGAGCTTGCGGCGCGGCTTATTGAAGGAAACAGAAAAGGTACCGAAGAAGGTTTTTACTCATTAAAAAGTGTGGCTCAAAGATATCTCGGTATATCCATGGATAAAGGCGAGCAGAAGAGCAGATGGTATAGGTCACTTTCGCCGGAGCAGGTGCAATACTGTCTGCAAGACGTTGAAGTCCCGCTTCGGCTTTACGGGGTCCAGCAGGAGTTCATCGAAAAAAACAAGCTACAGCGCGCTGCACAGCTTGAGTTTGACTGCGTTCCTGCCGTGGCGGCTTTATCTCTCAACGGGGTGCCCTTCGATGTGAAAAACGCCCAAATGATTTCAAAGTCTCTCAATAAGGAAAGCGAAGATATTTTAAAAGAACTTCCCTTCAATCCACACAGCACTCAACAGATATTGGAATACTTTGGAACCCAGAACATACATATAGCGGCGGCGAACAAGGAGACATTAATGCTTGTAGATCATCCGGCGGCACAAAAGACGATGGACTACCGCAAACTGTATCGTTACATGGATTTTTTGGAGAAATGGATAGAAAACACGGAAAACGGTCGTATATACGCAAATTTTCACCAGATAGGCACCGAGACGGGGCGATTCTCCTGCTCCGATCCTAACGTCCAGCAGGTCCCGCGAATAAGCCATCTCAGACAGCTCTTTAAGGCTTCCGATGGGTATGTCTTCGTCGACTGTGACTGGACCGGTGTGGAGCTTCGCATCATGGCCCAGCTCTCAAAAGACCCAACGATGGAAAAAGCGTTCACTCATGGGAAGGATTTGCACATCATCACAGCAGCAGCTTTATCGAACAAGCCGGAAAAAGCCATAACCAAGGATTCTCGCGAACGGCAGCTGGCAAAGGCAGTTAACTTCGGTCTTATTTATGGGATGGGTGTGGACAGGTTTCGGCTGTATGCCAAGACAAGTTTCGACGTAAATCTATCTAAGGCGGAAGCGGAGCAAGCAAAAAAGGTCTTCTTCGACCTGTATAGAGAGATCAAGACGTACCACAGGACAATAGCCGAGTGGCCGTCAGAAACATACTGCCTGCCGGAAGGTGGAAGGCAAATGGTCGCTGTTCGCTGTGCGTCCGGCAGGGTGCGCCTGTTTGAACCGGGCGTTAATTATTTCACTAATGCCGTGAATCACCCCGATCAGGGAACCGGCGCGGATATGCTGAAGGAAGCACTAACGCGCTTGCACCGGGAGACTGACTATAGAATCGTTCTGCCGGTGCATGACGAAATTCTGCTCGAAGTTCCCAAAGACGAAGAGCAGAAGGCAAAGGAAGTTCTAAAAACCATCATGCTTGACGTGGAACGCAAGTATGTGACGGTCGTGCCTGCAGAAGCCGAAGCAAAGACAGGTCCCACATGGGCTGATGCTCATTAACCTGTTAAGCCTGCGGAAAGGGTTTTGCAGTAGGAGCGAAATTCTGTTTAAATGTCGGATAATAAAGACTCGCGGTCTGCGGGTCTTTATGTTTTATTTTTTTTTTAAAGTTTATAGTAAGGGCACGCCACTGTCATAAGCAGCGCTGCTACCCTGATACGATGGATGTTTTGCGTCATTAACAGCAAATCGATATATGATATACTTGAAAAGGTTGGAATAACAATTATTAACAACAAATAGGAACCGTTAGGAAGTGATAGAAATGGAAAAGCTGCTTACGCCCAAGGATGCGGCCGAAATCCTTTCGCTTTCGCCTGTGACGATAAAAAAATGGCTTTGGCAGGGAAAATTAAAAGGAATCAAAGTGGGCAGCGTGTGGCGGATCAGAGAAAGCGACCTAAAGGCATTTTTAAAGACAAACAATAACGATGAAGAGAAGTTGAGCAGGGATGACCTGGAAGCTGTAAAACGCGGCCTGGAAGACATCAAAGCCGGCAAATATGTGACGCTGGAAGAGTACGAGCAAGACAAAAGGCCGTGAATTACGAAGTAAGGCTTTCCCGCGAAGCCGTAAAAACTTTAGACCGCATGGACTCCAAACCCGAAAAACGTATCCGCAGTCAGCTGCACGAACTGTCCGATGATCCGCTCGATCCGCGGTTAAGCAAGTCGTTGACGGATATGGAAGGGCTGCGCTCGTCCCGCGTCGGCGGGGGGCGGATACTTTATACAATAGATAACTCCGCTAATGCGGTAATTGTATTAGCCGTGCGACCGCGCGGGCAGGCGTACAGGCATCTACATAGTCGAACGGGATGCTTTAAAAGGCCTTTGTCTTATCCGGCGGGTTATTCCTTGTCCCGGTATATTTTAAGGGCATCTACGGCCTTACTAAGGGGCACACAAAAATCGAGCGGAACTGTCGTTCGGTCTTGCATGCAGATATCGCCCTGTCGTTGCTACTGAAGCATGCCCTAATGTTGCCTGGACCAGATGGATTGGACATCCCCGCTCCAAAGCGTGACTTGCGTGAGCATGCCGAAACCAGTGGGGTGATACGTCAACACCTATGCCGGCACGCTTGGCGGCGCTGCGCACAATGCGCCAGACTTGGGAAGGATCGAGAAAACTGCCTTTATGTGATCTAAATACTGGATCATCCGGACCGCCGTTGTCGCGAATGAAAACCAGATCCTTGTATATATGGTTATCAAGCAGTATGGTCCTTGTCTTGCCCCCTTTACCGAAAACGGTAATGTAAACACCATTAGTATCGCTTTGAACATCACGCCACGCCAGCCTGCACAATTCAGACACCCGCATGCCCGACAAATAAAGGAGCTTTAACATAACCCTGTTCCTGTCGTCAGGCTCAAGGGCTATCATGCGGGTCACGTCGCTTTCGCATAAGATCCTTTCGCTCAAGGTGTTTTTTACCTTTGGCAGTTTTACGGCAGCCGAGACATCAAAGTGAACGTAACCTATTCTTTTGGCGAAACCAAAAAGCGACTTTATTGCCGCCAAGACCCGTGCCTTTGTGGCGGGTGCACATTCCAAAGTGTCGGCAAAGGCTTGAATATCGCCTATCGTTATCGTATTTAAAAGTTTGCCAGTAAATGATAAAAATCTTATTATGTCAGTCCTGTAAATCCTTTGGGTACCGGGAGCTTTATCGTAAAGCCACATAGCAAGGACTTGTTGGTCATTGCCGGCCTGTTTGGGTGTTAGGGCAGTAATCATATTTATCACCTTACTACAAAATAATAATATATCCATTAATTGTAAAAATAAATACTTATACACCAATAGCTCATTATATTTTATCCCTTGCTTGTATCCGCAAAAATTTTAAGTTGCCCTGTCGACGTGGAAACATTCAACAGCCTAAAATCCCATCTCAGCGAACACATACTATAGGAATTTATTGGGCTATGAGAGACTTTTAAGAAAGGTGATGTAGATGTACTTCATCTAACACCTTTCGATCTCGAAACAGGTTTACTACAAGTTTTCCGCTTTGACAATGGACAGCCGATTATCCTTCGCGGCTTTTTAAGGCCTTTACCCTACGCGCCGCCTTTTGATAAAAACCTTCGTGGGGTCCTATCATGAACACCAGGCAGGTCTTATCGTCTTCCTGTACTATATAGGCAGCCCGATAAGCCACTCCTTTGAGAGAAAATTCCAAAGCCCTGACTCCTAACAGAGAGCCCTTCAGCTGATGGCCCAAGTATGGGTTTTGCTTGAGCGCCAGAATTTCCCTGACGGCTTCTTCGGCCAGATAGCTACAAGCTTTCCATCAGGCGACTGGAGTTCAGCATTAATTTCGTAAAATTATTCTATAGCCATTATATGTTGCGTTCTGAAAGTTTTCATAAAAAACTATAGACAGCCTAAAGAACAAGCATGAAAGTGTCCAGTCAACTGCAACAACTATGTGACAACATCTACGGGTTAATGTTATATTTTTCTTAAACAGACATGCAAGGGGGTTATGAAATTGAGCATGAAAAGGTTTTTGATGGCATTATTTTGTTTTTTCTTAGTTTTGTTTGTTTTCCCATTTGACGCTGTCGGTCAAGATCAAAAAAAGGAAGAAACAGGATATAAATTCAAGCATGGCGTTGTTTATTTAGACTGGTTTGGGGTTGGAGAAGGGGATATAAATTTTATATATAATGTTACACTTAATGACTTTACAACTTCATATCCTAAGGATCTTAAACTTATGGATGGGTTTGCTACATTAATCAATCCATTCAGAATAGAAGTAACGTATCAATATGAGCAGCATAGATCGTTCTTAGAGAGAAATACTTTACCGGCTATTTTGTGCTTAACTGTTGATAAAAAAGACATCCCGCGAAAAATAAGAAAGAAAATCGAACAAGCAGAAAAAGAGTTTGAAGAGCAAAAAAAACAGCAAGACCAACCAGAGCAAGAAGCAAAACCAATTTATATTTTAAAATATCTGCGCCCTGTCTTGTTTGCATACTCGAATGAGCAGCCCTTTGATCTTTTTATCAAGCTTGCTAATACTATAGATCCCAGCGAAATTCAAATAAGGTATCTAGCCGCTCTTGCCGGAAAGTCTTATAAACCGAAAAGCTTGGCGTCTCTTCTGCATATAGAAGGATCTCTTGATGAAGGTTTTACTTTTGCCGTTCCTTTAGCTGTTGTTGATGGAAGAGTCGAGCACACATTAAGCCATGCCTGGGTTGTATCAGATGGAACTGACGATGGTAAGTTTGTGTTGCAGGGGTATATAGGAATACTTAAAGAATGATAGCGGCTAATTTATTATATATACAGCGCTATTTGTTTTATAGCTAACGGGAATTGAACTCGTATCGACGCCTTGACAGGTCATCTCGATTATTAGACGGTCTATTGTTTGTCGTTGCCGGCAGAATTTGAGCCCACAGTCTATGAATTGCAAACGCGTTGTTCTGTCTAGTTGAATTATAGGCGCCCTAGATTAAAGAGAATAGAATCTTAGGTTGAAGATATCTTAGCCATTCGCTTTCACAGGAGCAGGTGGAATACTATCTGCAAGACGTTGAAGTCCCGCATCGGCTTTACGGGATTTATTCGATGTCCAAAGGGATGTCTTTTTCTTTGGCGTACTCTTCTATAGTTCTGGTACGACCTTCCTTATACTCCTTGACAGCTTCTTCAGCTAAGGCGTCAAAAGGACTCACTGCAGGGGCTATCTGCAACCGGTTACTTTGCGGATCATACTTGAAGAACAACGTGTCGCCCGCTTTTACTCCCAAGGCCTTTCTCATGCTCCTGGGCAAAGTAATGCGACCTTTGTCGTCTATTCTTACAGCCACTTCTTTTGTGTCAGCCACCTTTTTACCCCCTTAGTGGGAAAATCCCACCAATTGATAGTTTAATTATAGACAACGGACTCTGCCTGTCAAGGGCTGAATAATAGAATAATAACTGAAGACCTTATTCGGGATAGGAATTTCTCAAACATTGGCGGAAGCATCATGATCATCCATAGGCTACCCTTTTTACAGGAAAAATGGGCTTGACCCTTTTGACTTGCCGGACATCATAAAGTCTTTATCACTATAAAATGCAAGAAAATGCTTCTTTACTTGCATTTAAAAACATAATTAAAGCTGTGTAGGGCTTTACAGAAAACAAGTTATAAATACCTATAAGAGAATTGATGCAGTATAAACATTATGCGTATCATTTACTTAAATCCTTATTTATTTGATAAATTCATAACTAAATACTAGAATATAGTTTGCAGGCTTGACCAGTTCATCAAAATCCATTTCCATGTTAGTTTTCCCATTAAAGACAACTGCCTTATTTCCCCTTGCCCCCATGACCACATATGCTTTATCATCGCTAGTTTCACCTACATGCACATAGGCAATGTCCTTATCGGCTATTCTGGCTTTTAGATCTTCCGCAGTACAGATCCTTACAGGGTAAAGGCAGAAAAAGGCCCCCATTACCGGCTTGGTATTTTTGATGTAATCCACATAAACTTTATATTTTTCATATTTCTCTGGCTTTGGTATATAGTCTATGTTTCTGACATTTTCAAGTTTACTGAAACAACGCAATCCTTGAGAAAGGTCATACAATGCAGGTGTTTTTATAAGCTTCCAAGTGTCCTCGAGTATCGTCTCATCAATCTGCCCATAGGGATAACACATGTTAAATATTTTAACTAAACAAATAAACGCATTGGTCAATGGAACTTCTTCTTCAACTATAGGGGTTTGTTTAACAGGATCAGGCTTCTGCTCTTCAACTATGTTTTGTCTGAGATCCAATGCAAAACACGGGTTTAAAATTAGCAACATAAACACCAGTATCAGAATAATATTTTTCATGACAGCAATCCCCCTTAGCTTCTCTAAAAAATAAGGTGTTAACCTTACGGGAACCATTATTTGTTTTTATCCTGAGCATATTGCGCCATCGGGTATCACTGACGTAAATTACGCTAACTGGATTCCTGTCACTGTTTTACTTCTTGTCTTATTTTCTCTAAATAATCTTCCGTCTCTGACTTGTTTTGCTCTTGCTCTATTCGTACCTGTAGTTTAGGAGAAGAGAACGCAACAATGTAATCAGAAGAATTAACGATGTCTTCGAAATCAGCTTCAGTTTCTTCTTTTCCATTAAACACTAATGCCTTCCCGTCCTTTATGCCTGTGACTACAAAGGCTACGTCTGTTTGATTTGGGGCATCACTAGCCGCAGCAAGCCAGTACTGTCTGATACCAAGAAAATGACTCATTGTATTCATAAACTCTTCTTCACCAGTTTGAGAAACCAAATCCTTTGTAATATGCACATACGCAATTTTCCCTTGGGCTATTTCGTCTCTAAACTCTTCGGGTGAGCACATTTTAATGTTAAAAGAACTGCCTTTCTTGGTATTTTTAACTATATATATTCCAAGCTCTTCGGCTTCAGTTACATTTCTTGCTTCACATATTTCACTTAAGGTATCAATCATATATCCCACATATGTTAATTCAGGCTCTTTCAGCGCCTTCCACAAGTCCTTCGCCATTCCGGAAGTAAGCTTCTTCTCATTAAATAGCTCATTATAAACCATTGTTAAACTAACAAACGCAGGTGAAGGCTCATTTTCGGAATCTACCATGGAAGCACTTATTGCAAGATTAAGAAGACTCGACGGATCGAAAAAAGCAAAACTAACAGAAGGGATAAATAGAGCAATAAATGCAAATATCATTATATTTTTTTTCACCGGTCGGCACCCCCTATATGTATGTTTAGGAAAAATATAACATTTATAGGTCAATTTTGTCACTAGACGCTTTACGGTAGCCCCACAAAAAGTAACAAATTGGACTTAAAAACAGCTTCCAAACTGTTTAGGACATATCTAATCTGACCCTATCTGTTGTTTCTCTATTTTTAAGAAAAAGAAAAAGGCAAGCATAGCATTAGAACGACATTTAAGTTCTCCCCGCATGCGCTTCTATTGCTTCTATTATCTTTATCAAGCAAAAGACACCGTGAACAAGGGTCTTGCCTAAGCACAGGCAGATTGAGACGCTAGAAGAAGGAGTTATAGAAGGCAAATGATACAATAAATTATAATCGGACACCGACAATGCGGAGATGATTAATAAGATGGACGAATCTCAAAAGATGGGAGTCTTAACATGGAAATTGCACAACACTGGAGACATAACCGAACAGGAATCCGACGAAATATTTTCAGCTGCCTATAACCTATTTAAATATAGATTAAATGCGGATACAGATCTTATTACAGCACTAACATCATGGTATAATGAAGTTTATAACCAACTAAAGAACGGAAAAGACGGAAACTTTGTCAGCACCCTGCCGCTATTCTCTTTAGTCTCTATCGAGCCTGGAATTAACGGCATCGTTGGCAGTTGTTTGAACTTGTTGCCTTGGCATAAAAAAATATGTTACGCAGGACTACCTGCCGGAATTTTGCCGATCAGTAGGTTGCCGTGGAAGCCAAAAGGTAAACTGTCGCATTCGTTTAACGTGGCGGAAGGAATAACGTTGAATCGTACAAATAGGCGGATAAACATAACCACGCTGATATCCGATCGTGCGGCTCTTTTTCAAAAGGTAAATGTCAAAGCAGACCTGAACGAGTATGTAGGCATCGATGCAGAAAGCTCGGCAGCCAAAAACTGGTGGATATATTATTTCAACGAGAAGTGCGGGCTGGCTGGCAATGAAGTTTTTTTACCTTCTTGTCATGATCTATGGCTCCATGCAATAATGAAAATAACTGAGAGATTTAAAGCTAAACCCTTATTTATAGTGACATGTGATAATGAAGCCAAAATCTATATTGATAAAGAAAGCT
>LFRM01380620.1_pt1 | contig 11318 bp, 9 predicted proteins | sample 618341 | NCBI WGS metagenome assembly LFRM01 (sample SAMN03654438, study PRJNA283298) | anaerobic digester metagenome | isolation source: pool of bioreactors CSTR01a, CSTR02a, and CSTR03a thermophilic anaerobic... | place: Denmark: Kgs. Lyngby | collected 2014-05-21
GCTACAAGCAGACTCAGGAGATCCCTATCGCCTCCTTCACCTCCGACTCTAGGTTTCCCGTGATCTACGGAAACTCCGGAAACTGGAACCGCGCGTTTACTTATGATCTCTCGGCCGATGCCGGCAAGAACTGGGAGCTTCTTAAGGTCAAGCTCGGTGTGGACAGTCGCACCCCCGAGGATATCCTCTACGGCAGCGGCGTGCAGATCCCGTCCAAAGCCACCATCTACCTGCGCCTGCCCGAGTCTTGCACTGGCGGGAACGGCCCCGACGACAGGGAGCGCCTGCAGGTTGAAGGGCTCATGAGGATGGCCGCGTTCAACTACGGCTGGGAGCAGTCTGCATTCTACCAGGATTTCTCCACCGACAACGAGTTCAGGTGCAAGTACCTAAGGCTCACGGTGGAGGGGGTTGCCCAGGAGGCGCCGACGCCGCATTACGGCAAGAACGCCTTGGTCAGGGCGATGTGCATCCTCTCTAGAGCGCTTCCTGACGGGCTTGCGCTGAAGAAGGTAGCCACAGATATCGCAGACTTCTTCGGCGAGGACGCGTACGGCGTCGAGGATACCGGTGGCATCCGCATGGGTTGTGGTGGCAACGATCCGCGCACGGGCTACCCACTGGTCACTATAGCCTTGGGCTACTCGGAGACGGTGTCGCCACGCGACGTTGTGCCCCAGGTCAAAGGCTTCACCTGGGTGTTCGATCCCGAAACCAAGACCTTCAGGGCGCCACTCTACGCGCGTCACCTTTATGAAGACCCTGAGGAACGGGATGCCAAATCTGAGGTGTTCACCAAGGCATGGACTGACCGCGGCTGGGATCTGAGCGGCTACGTCTCTAACACAGCAGTTTCCCTGTATACCAGGGCAGATTCGCCCCTGGTAGACTTGCTCTACAAGAGCTACAAGAACACTATTCAGGATGCCACCGGCTTCGGCCCTCTGCCAGAAGCCTATCCGCAGGGCACCACGGGCGGGACCTACGCCGGTGAGTTCTGGGGCAAGATGGTAGCCTATGGCGCTGTGATACCTGGAGACGAGCGTTGGTGGCACGCACCGAACGAGCGGGTGAGCATCGAGAGCGCCGTGCGGCAGACGAAGTTCTATGCCGATGCCTTCCTGGAGCTAGCCCGCTACTCCGGCCCCGCTGGTGCCAAGCCCATCAAGGTCGAGCTTCCCGGCATGACGACCATAGCGGACATGCTGCTTCTTGACGTGGACATCGGAACCTACAAAGACGCGAGCGCACCTGTGCCGGCACTGGATGGGCTGAACGTGTACGCCGCCACCAGCTTCTCCATTCCGATCCTGAAAGAGGCGCGAACCAGCGGCCCTCCGGCGCATGACGTCAATTCCGGCGCGATCTACATGAAGCTCGCTGAAGACGATACTAATATCTACGTGTTGCCGCAGCGCCTCGAGTTCAGGCTGACGCGGCCGGTGGGCATGAACCCAGGTGCCTGGGAGGAGTTCCGCACCGGCGGCGTGCACAAGGTGCTGGAGAGGATCAGCGTGATGGTGCTGCAAGGTGATACCGTGACTGACCTCAGGGATCTCATGCCGACAGGCACCAGCGTGGCGGACTTCTTCTCCATCAGGGCACCGGAGAACAGCGATGTACTGTACGTTTCGGTGAACCTGGCGATTCAGGACGCCGACACCGCTGAGCTCGCAGCCGTGTCGACAGGCGCTAGCTCCTTCTTCGTGGTGGGGGACGCCAGGCGCGACGCGGTGTTCACCTCACCGACGGCGGTGTTTGTGGCGGGGAATATCTGATGCAGGCCACAGCCGGCGCCCGTGCTGGTGTGCCGGCATGGTAATCCGTGAGAGCTACATTCAAGGAAGTGCACGAGGCGGCGAATCTTGCGCCGCCTCGTTCTATTCTTTGTCCTGTCGAGGGGTAGAAAATGTCCCAAAAAGCCTACGTTGTCAGAAGGACTTTTAGCATTGTTGCAGAAGTTGCAAAGTAACACGACATGCTAGATGTCGAAGTAGGACAAGACTAGTGTCCACCAGGAACAAGGAGGGAACAAGTGTGAAGTCCAGAAGGCGCGTGTTGTTGAGCCTCGCGCTGGCCGTCATCGCTTGCTTCGCCGTGACCGCCGGGTCATTGGCTGCTCCTAAGCAAGTGATCAAACTGGCCCATGATCAAACCACCGATGTCTTGGACGCCGTCCACGCCTATGCCCTGGTATTCAAGAGCTACGTCGAAAACGGCACCAACGGCGAGTACACGGTGGAGATTTACCCCGCCAGCGTGCTGGGCAAAGAGAGAGAGCGACTGGAGCTGACGAAGGCAGGAGCCATCCACGTGAACCTGGCCTCCATCGGAGGGCTGAGCCAGATATACCAGCCGGCGATCCTGCTGAACACTCCCTTCACTTACAAGAACGACCGAGTGGTCGCAGCTGTGCTCGAGAGCGACTTCGTCTATTGGATGTTTGAGGACATGGAGAAGAAGACCGGCCTCAAGTCCATCAACGTGTTCGAGCTCGGCGGCCTGTCGTGCTTCACCAACAACGTGAGGCCCATCCGCACGCCTGCCGACATGAAGGGCATCAAGTTCCGCGCGATGGACGACAGCCAGGTTGCCATGTTCAGGGCTCTGGGGGCCAACGCTGTGCCGATGGCCTGGAGCGAAACCTACACGGGCCTGCAGACCGGCGTGGTTCAGGGCCAGGTGAACCCCGTCTCCATCATTCTTAACAACAATATCCACGAAGTTCAGAAGTATCTCACCGTTAGCCGCACGATTCTGGGCGGACACTGGACCGTCGCAAACGCCGCCTGGTACAACGGGCTCTCGGCCGATGTGAAGAAGGTCGTGGACGAGGCGTTCTACTACGCCAAACTGGCTGCGTCAGGTATGACGCAGGTGCTCCAGGCCGTAGGTTACGATCAGCTCAGGCAGCTCGGCATGGAGATCACCACCATTGATGATGATACATACCAGGAGTTCCGTCGTCTGGGACGTACGGCTGTGCTTGACTGGGCCAAGACCATGATGGATCCGGCACTAGTAGACAGATTCGTCGCAACAGTTGACGAGATAGAGCAGAAGCTAGAGAACTAACTGCGAACCGGCCCAGCAATTAGCGGGGCCCTGCTTCGGCAGGGCCCACGCACTCTCTTAGGGAGGGCAACGAAGTTGGGAAAGAAGCCGGAGCCTCTATTGATACGAATAGTAAAGGTGCTCGACTCGGTATTGGCGAGCCTGTGCGCCGTTATCCTGGGGCTCATGATTGCCATAACCTTAGTAGCCATTTTTTGCAGATACGTCCTGAGCAACGCGCTGTCATGGACCGAGGAGCTGACACGCTATCTCATGATAGTAGTGGGTATGTTCGGGACCGCGCTTGCGCTCTGGACCGATGACCACGTAGGTTTCACTGCGCTCGTAGATCGGCTGCCTGCATGGGCGCAGAAGGTCTGCCGCGTCATAAGTTACGCCCTCGTAGGCGTGCTAGGGCTCATCATCACTGTCGAGGGCTACAAGTGGACCAGTGTCTCGGGAAGCGCCAAGGCACAGATACTGCCTATTCCGATGTGGATACCGATGTCCGCGATCCCCCTCGGCGGGTTGCTGCTGCTTCTCGTGGTGCTGGCCAAGATCGTCATCGAGCTGAGGGGGGCGGACAAGTGTTAACTGCAGTCTTGTTGTGTTTCGCTATCTTGATTCTCATAGGCACGCCCATCGCGTTTGTTCTGGGGCTCGCAGGGGTGCTAGCTCTCCTCACGACGACAGGCAGAACTCTGCTCCTGCTAGTTCCCCAGCAGATCTTTTCCGGGATGGATTCCTTCGTCCTGATGGCCATACCTTTCTACTGCCTGGCAGGCGAGCTCATGAACGTGCTCGGCATCAGCGAGCGCATCGTGAAAATGGCGAACGCCCTGGTGGGCCACCTCAAGGGTGGTCTCGGCCATGTGAACGTCCTCGACAGCGTGATGTTCGCTGGGATCTCGGGTTCAGCTGTGGCCGACGTCGCGGGTCTCGGTACTATCATCGTACCTGCCATGACCAGGTCGGGATACTCCAGGCCGTACGCCGCGGCGCTGACGGCGGCCACCTCTGTTGCCGGGCCTACCATACCCCCGAGCATTCCGATGGTGGTATACGGCTCGATAGTGGGGGCATCTGTTGCGGCCCTCTTCGCCGCGGGCATCCTGCCGGGTCTGCTGATGGCGGCATTCATGATGATCGCTAATCACATTATCTCGTCGCGCCGGGGGTACCAGGCGCACGGCGGCGGCTTCTCATGGGCCCGGTTCCGGGATGCCCTGAGAGACGGTCTGCTCGCCATGATAATGCCGCTCATCATAGTCGGCGGCATCCTTGGCGGCGTGTTTACTCCCACTGAGGCTGCGGCAGTTGCAGTCGGCTACGCCCTACTTGTAGGCGGTCTGGTCTTCAGGACGCTGAACTTCAAGGTGCTCGCGAAGGCGCTGAGGAAGACAGTGTACACCACCGGCGTTTCGCTCCTGCTGGTCGCCATGGGCGGCATCCTCAGCTGGGTGCTGGCGTCCGAGCGGGTACCGGTGTTGTTCGCCGACTTCATCATGTCCATCTCCAACAGCAAGACGGTGTTCATGCTTCTGACATGCGTTCTTCTGCTGATAGTTGGGTGCTTCATGGACCTGACGGCTGCCATCATCATCCTTGCGCCTATACTCACTCCCGTCGCCACAAGGCTGGGCATCAACCCGATACACTTCGGAGTTGTGCTGGTGATGGGTTTGAACATAGGGTTGGTGACACCACCTGTCGGCGCGGTCCTCTTCATCACGTGTTCGGTGGCGCGTGAGCGTCTCGAGAACATCGTGAGGGAGATATGGCCTTTCTTAGTGTGCATGGTGGCCACGCTGCTAGTGGTCGCTTTGTCCAGCAACGTTTCGCTTGCCGTACCTCGCTGGCTGGGCTTTGTGAAGTGAGATTCTGTTTGTAAGGAGCAATCGTGAGAATGAGACTGGATAGACTGGACATCCTCCATACCTGCATACCTCTGAACCAGACGTTCCGGACCAGCTTCGGAGCAATCAACGAACAGCACTCCATCATCGTGAGGGCGTACAGCGACGGACTAGTGGCGTACGGCGAAGCGTGCCCGTTCTACGCGCCTATCTACAGCTACGAGTGCATCGCCACCATGAAAGCAGTCATCCGCGACTTCATCGCCCCAGCGGTGCTCGGCCGCGACCTTGATGGCGCAGCCGGATACCTCGAGGCCGTGGACTTCATCAAGGGCCACAACCATGCCAAGGCCGCAGTGGAGACCGCCATGTGGCACCTGGAATCCAAGAGGCAGGGCGTACCGTTGTGGAAGCTCATCGGCGGCGAGAACCCCAAGGTAGAGGTGGGCGTGAGCATAGGAATCCAGCCGTCCATTGATGACCTGCTGCGCAAGATCGATGAGTACCTGAACGACGGCTATCGCAGGATCAAGATAAAGATCGAGCCAGGCAAGGACTTGGACACCGTCAAGGCGGTGAGGGAGCGATTCCCAGAGATCACCCTCATGGTGGACGCGAACTCCGCATACGAGTTGAGCCATGCTGCGGTTCTCGCTGAGCTTGATCAGTACAACCTGCTCATGATGGAGCAGCCCTTGGCGGAGGACGACATCATCGACCATGCCAAGCTCCAGGCGCAGATCACCACGCCGGTATGCCTTGATGAGAGCATCCACTCTCCCGAGGACGCGCGAAAGGCTGTGGAGCTCGAAAGCTGCAAGATCATCAACATCAAATACGGCAGGGTAGGCGGAATGCTCAACTCCAAGCGCATCCACGACATCTGTCGAGATGCCGGCATCGGCAACTGGGCCGGCGGGATGATCGAAACTGGCATCGGACAGCTTTTCAAGCTGGCCATCTCGACGCTGCCCAACTTCGTTTACGCAGCCGACATCGAAACGAGCGATCGTTTCCTGGTGGAGGACGTTGTAACTCCGGATATCGCCCATGTAGACGGCTACCTGGATGCGAACATGGACTGCCAGGTGGATGAGGTGAAACTGAACCGGTACACGTCTGATGTGATCATCTGTAAGCCCTGAAACGGCACGAGCGGCGAGAGAGGTGCTGTGTGGTGGAATTGCGCGATCTGATGGTTGATGAGTTCGTAAAGCTAGTCCAGATCGATGCCGAGTCGGGACATGAGGGCCCTATGGCCGATGCCGTGGAGGCCAAACTTGTCGAGCTGGGCCTGGAGGTGGGGCGGGATGATGCCGGCAACGTCATCGGCAGACTGGCCGGCCCGCGTGTCGACGGTTCGTGGGAACCGATAATCCTGTGCGCCCACCTTGACCGCGTGGTTCCGGGCAATGGGGTGAGTCCCGTAGTGGAAGACGGCGCGATCCGATCATCCGGGGATACGGTGCTCGGAGCCGACGACGTCGCCGGCATCGTTGCCATCCTCGCCGGGTTGAGGCTGGCCCTCGAGGCAGGGGCGCCCCTCCCACCGGTGGAGACGGTGTTCACCGTCGGCGAGGAAGAGGGACTGAGGGGCAGCAGGCTCATGGATTACTTCAAAGTGAAGGCGAAGAGAGGGTACGTCTTTGACGCCGCGGGCCCAGTAGGTACCGTCATCGTCGGAAGCCCCACACATGTAGATCTGGACGTGACCATCACAGGACGCGCCGCGCACGCCGCCATCAACCCTGAAGACGGCATCAGCGCCATCCAGATCGCCGCCGAAGCCATGGCCAACCTCCCGTTCGGCCGGATAGACCAGGAGACCACAGCCAACATCGGCGTGGTGGCGGGAGGTGTTGCCTCCAACATCGTATGTGATAAGGTCAAGATACAGGGCGAAGTCAGGTGCCTGGTTCACGATCGTGCGGTGAGCCTGTCTGACGAGTTCGCTGAAGTGTTCAAGGCTGCCGCCAACAGGCGAGGAGGCTCTGCCGAGATCGTAACCTGGGTGAAGTACCAGTGCTATAGGGTGCCCGACGACTCGCCAACCGTGGAACGGGCCCGACGAGCCATCGAGAAACTAGGAAGAAAATGCGTTCTTTCTACCACTATGGGAGGAAGTGACGCAAACATGTTCAATCTACACGGAATAGAGAGCGTTTGCATGGGCATGGGATTTGAGCAGGTGCATTCATGCAGAGAGACGATGCCCATCTCAGAGTTGGAGGCCGCCGGAAACCTGGTGCGAGAGTTGATACTGGCGGAGGAGCAGTCCCGGTGACAGAGAGCACGAAAGCTTCGACCATGAAGGACGTAGCCAAGCGGGCAGGAGTATCTGTGAAGACGGTTTCCCGCGTGATGAATCTGGACCCTTCGGTGAAGAGTTCAACGCGGGACGCCGTGCTTGCAGCAGCGCGTGAGCTTGGATACCGCCCCAATGTGCCGGCCAGAACGCTGGTGACCGGCAGGAGCAAGATCATTGGGCTCGTGATATCCGATATCGGCAACTACTTCTTCGCGCAGTTCGTAAACGGCGTTGAGAGCGCCGCGGAAGCCCGTGGCTACAGCGTGCTGCTTTGTGACACCGGAGAGAATCCCGACACGGAGCTTCGTTGCGTTGACATGCTGCTCGGCCACAGGGTTGACGGCCTCATCCTCGCAGCGTCGAGGCTTCGGGACGACGAGATCACCCACATTGCCGATACCGTCAGAGTGGCGATAGTGAACAGGTTTCACCCTGACCCGCGGGTGCTGACGGGATCCATTCAAGACGAGGCGGTAAGGCTGGCACCCGCACACCTGGTGAGCCTCGGGCACAGGGCGATAGGGTACATCGGAGGGCCCATATACAGTCGAGCCGCTTGGGCTCGGGAGAAGGGCTGCCGCGACGTGCTATCGGAGAACGGCATAGAGGGCCCTCTCGTTGCCAGCGGCTTTCCCGTGAACATCGAGGGCGGCTATTGGGCCATGAACTGGCTGCTGGACGTGATGCCGCACATCACCGGGGTGGTGTGCTACAATGACATGCTGGCCATCGGGGCCATTAGGGCGGCGGAGGCCAGAGGCAGGCATGTGCCTGAACGCATATCAATAGTCGGGTTTGACGATATTCATTTCGCCGCGCATGCCCACCCACCCCTGACCACAGTGTCAGTGCCGATACACCGACTTGGATACAACACGGCCCAACTCTTGCTGGACGCCTTGGAAGCCAACGACGACAAGGACAAGTTGGTCGACGCTGAGAGGACCAGGTGCACGGTGGAGTGTCACTTGGTCATCCGAGGGTCCGCAGGCCCCGTGCCGGAGTGAAACGTAACGCGAGGATGGGTCGTCGGCAACCACACTTGCTGAGGCCGACTGCAAGCCTGTCCTCGTCTTGTCGTTGCACACAGACTCGAAGCGGTGCCGGAGAGATCGAGCACGGTGAAGGGATGCATCTTAGATACACATGACTGGATGCATAGCTGGCTGTGCCTTTGACTTCGTCGTTGCCCGCTTCTTCATCAACTAGCGCGGCAAACCGTATGCCCCAGGAATCCCTCCCATGGACCTACCTTTACGCGGGCACATCATTCTGACCCTTAAGCAAACTCGACCGTTACACTTTCAAGCAGCCTCAGCGAGAAGGCGAGGGTTGCTCCCAGTGTGCTGCTGAGCAGCGATACCTCCGATCTCAGCACGGCGGTGACCCTCTGGGTGCGCTGAGCATGGCGTCGCGCTAGCCAATCGGGGGACTCGACGAACGTGACTCGAGGACAGTCGGAAGCCCTACATCTGAACCGTCGGACTGACGCTGTTACGTCGACGGGCTTGCCCAAGGTCGGGAGGTCCCTCAACCGGCGAGGATAGTTGCTATGCACCGAGGTGCTCGTACCGCCGTAATCGGGACATCTGGCTGGGTCACTGTCTACAGAGATGTCAATCCGGATTCTATCGTCGGCGAAGTCAATATCCGTTACCCTGAACCCTGGAAAGTGCACTGCAAACATCGGAAGACCGCTCCTGCTGGTTGCGCATGTCTCCACCATAGAAGCAGCTCACAGTGGATTCAACGTAAGCCTCAAATGAACGCGAGAGAGCTCCCGCCAAGTCAAGGCGGGGGCTCTCTCGCGCTCATTCTTTCATCCTGTAATCGCCTGCGGTACAATGACCCAGGATCGCCGGAAGTAAAATGACCCGCCCCCGTAGAAGACACCTATCGCAAATCCGTGCAAGGAAGCGAGGGGTGTCAATGCTAGGAGGCGGGATAGTGAAACAGGTTTACACGATGTCAGGAGAAAAGCGTTCAATCCGCGAAATAGCCAGAACACTAGGGATCTCACGTAACACTGTGCGAAAGTATCTGAGATCACCGGAGTTGCCTAAGCCTGCTCCCCGTCCGCCACGCGAATCGAAGCTAGATCCGTACAAAGAGTATATCATGGAGCGCTTGGATTCGGGAGAGCAGAACTGCGCTGCCCTGCTACGAAAGCTACGGGAAGAGGGCTACGAGGGTAGCTACACGATTCTGAAGGACTTCGTAAAGCCTTTCCGCAGGCGTCCGGAAAGCAAGCAGACGGTGCGGTACGAGACCGAACCCGGTGAGCAAGCGCAGGTTGACTTCGGTTGCTGCAAGTACATTGGAGCGGATGGCACGACCCGCAGGATATGGGTATTCGTGATGGTGCTGAGCTGGTCACGCGCCATGTATGTGGAGTTCGTCAAGAAGACCAACCTGGCCACGTTCATACGCTGTCACATCAATGCGTTCGAGCACTTCGGTGGCGTTCCACACAAATGCCTGTACGACAACACCAAAGTGGTTGTGCTTGGCCGGGACGATGCTGGTCATACACTGTTCAACATGCGGTTCATGGACTTCGCATTGAGGCTCGGGTTTGACATACAGCTATGTCATCCTTACCGGCCGCAGACCAAGGGACGAGTGGAGCGTGCCATCAGGTATGTTAAGGACAACTTCTGGCCGGGCGTGGAGTTTGTCGACCTGGAGGATTTGAACCGCCAGGTAACCGTATGGCGAGATACGGTAGCGGACGTCCGGATTCACGGAACGACCCACGAAAGGCCGATAGACCGTCTAGCAGTAGAGAAGGCGTGTCTCTCAGCTGTGCCACCCATCTACAGGCTGAAGCCGTTTCTCCGTGAGAACAGGAAGATCGGTCGCGACGGATTCGTGCGCTGGGAGAAAGCCTTGTATGGCGTGCCTATGCCGTGGACACCAGGACAGGTCGTGCAGGTTCACGCGGAAGACGACCGGATCGAGATCTGGATGGGCGATCAACGGATTGCCGTGCATCCCCGTGCTACTCGGCCCGGGCAGCAGCTTAAGCACCCTCGTCAGTGGGCTGGAATAGACAGCGGCAATTCGAGGCCACGCAAGGAACCGGTGGCTGTTCAGATCGCATCCGTCGAGGTCCAGCGTCGTCCCCTACAGGCATATGATCAATTCATCGCCGAGGGGGTGCGATGGTGATCGAACTCGAACAAGCACGTTCTTACCTGGAACAGCTGGGACTGATGCAGGCGGCAGACGTCATGGAATCGAGGCTGGCTACGGCAGCCCAGAAAGAACTCAGCTACGCGGAGTTCCTGTCGGACCTTCTCGGGGTTGAGGTTGCTGCTCGACGGCAGAGATACCTGACGGCACGCACTCGCCTCGCGCACTTCCCCTACCTGAAGACGCTCGAGGAGTTCGATTTCAGTTTCCAGCCCTCCATCGACGAGAGACAGGTGCGTGAACTGGCGACACTGGCTTTTGTAGCTGATGCAGCCAATGTGATCCTACTGGGCCCTCCTGGGGTGGGCAAGACGCACCTGGCAGTATCGCTGGGTCTAAGGGCGATCCACAGCGGCATGAGCGTTTACTTCGCAAAGGCTCACGACCTGCTGGAGGATCTGCGTAAAGCCCAGGCAGAGCACCGCCTGGACCGCCGGATGAGAGTATACCTGTCGCCCAAGCTCCTGATCATCGATGAGTTTGGGGTGTGGCCATACGACCGGAGTGCTGCCACCGCCCTGTTTGCCCTGATCTCAGCCCGCTACGAGAGGGGTAGCGTGATCATCACATCAAACAAGGGGTTTGCAGAGTGGGGAGAAGTCCTCGGCGACACTGTCGTGGCTACGGCGATCCTCGACCGATTGTTGCACCACAGCTACATACTGAACATACGGGGTGAAAGCTACCGGCTGCGAGAGAAAAAGCGCGCCGGACTCTTCAGCTCTACATCTGCCCTCAGACCGGAGGTGAAACCGACCACAGATCACTAACCAACTCGTCACATGGGCAACGGAACCATCAAACCATCCGGGGTGGGTCAATTCCATCCCGGCGCCAAAGGGTCAAAGGTAAACCGGCGTTGACAGAAGTTCGTGGTCGGTCAGCTCGTTGCGGTAGTACGCTTT
>LFRM01142578.1_pt1 | contig 11316 bp, 8 predicted proteins | sample 618341 | NCBI WGS metagenome assembly LFRM01 (sample SAMN03654438, study PRJNA283298) | anaerobic digester metagenome | isolation source: pool of bioreactors CSTR01a, CSTR02a, and CSTR03a thermophilic anaerobic... | place: Denmark: Kgs. Lyngby | collected 2014-05-21
CTAAAACAAATTCTGAAGGAATTCTTCAAGATGTGCATTGGTCCGATGCATCGTTTGGTTATTTCCCTACTTACGCTTTAGGAAGCGCATATGCTTGTCAGTTCTACAATAAATTGAATGAGTCCGTTAATATTGAAGAACAATTAAAACAAGGTAACTTTGTTGTCATTAAAGAATGGTTAAAAGAAAATATTCATCAGTATGGTGGTTATTATTTAACCGATGAAATCATCTTTAGAGTTTGTGGTCAATCCTTTGATCCTAATTTCTATTGTGACTATTTAATTGAAAAATTCACTAAATTATTTAATGTTAGTGGGCATTCTGTTTGAGTGAGAGTCATAAGATTGTTATACTGTCTTTAATAGGAAAGGAAAATATACTATGAAAAAATTTGAATTACCTGAATTAAATTATGCTTATGATGCTTTAGAGCCAGTGATTGATGCTAGAACGATGGAGATTCATCACACTAAACACAATCAAGCCTATGTAACAAACTTAAATGCTGCTTTAGAAAAACATCCAGAACTTGAATACGAATCACTTTGTGGATTATTACGCGACATTAACAATGTTCCATCGGACATCCGTCAAGCAGTCATTAATAACGGTGGAGGAGCACACAACCACAAACTATTCTGGAAAGTGATGGCTCCTGTAGGAACTACTGAACTCAAAGGCGACTTGAAAGATGCTATCGACAATGCATTCGGATCTTATGAAAAATTCGTGGAAGAATTCTCAAATGCAGCGAAAACTCGTTTTGGATCTGGATGGGCATGGCTCGTACTTAATGCAGACAAACAATTAAAGGTTATGTCTACAGCTAACCAAGATTCTCCTCTAATGGAAGGATTCTTCCCTCTTCTAGGACTTGATGTTTGGGAACATGCTTATTATCTAAACTATCAAAACCGTCGTCCTGACTATGTCACAGAATGGTTTAAGGTCATTAATTGGGATTATGTTGCTGAAAGATTTGAAAAAGGACTTACTAAATAATTTTAAAGCTTAGATAAGGGGCTGTAACTAAATAGATAATGACAACGTTATCTATAATCGTTACAGCTTTTTCTTTGGTTTGAACTGAAACGAATCACAGTTAATAAAGGGATCGGTGTGAACTTGATGATCATCTCAATATGATTGTTTCTACATAACCTAATATAAAAAAAGTCAACTTATCTAAAAGTAGATTCGTTGACTTTTTTATACCTGAGACTGCTTATTCGTTACTACCCCTCTGCTATTATCCTAGAGAATTCAGACGCAAAAATTGCTAATATCTTCTTACAAAAACTTCTTAAACAAATAGTATCTAATAAAATAAAGTGCAAGTGTCACAAATAAATATATCCAAAAGAAAATATCGACTAAAGACTCCCAACGACTTCCACTATGCACAATATTATTATACACACTTATGGGGAACAAAGACGTTAAAAACCACGATGCAGTAGAGTTGATATTACGTTTGAATTTTTCCTTAATCAGTAAATAGTTATCAATAAAAAAATCATAATAATTGATGCTGTTGTATCTATAGATGAAGCAGTAGACGATAGAGATAATTTGAGAATTGTAAAAAAACAAAACGATACACCAAAGGTATGGTAATTGATAATACCAATACAAATATCCGCTCAGGATACTCGAAAAGACTAGTGACATCACACATAAAATATTTAAATCTCGGTGCATATTAATTAACTCTTTTTCCGTTGAATCCTGACTTTTTTTTGCTCGCAAAAAGCTAAAGGGAACTCTTATAAAAGAAAAATTTATAATAAATTTATAGGCAATATTTTTCATGTTTAAAATCTCCTTCTTTAACGATATAAGCGTGTTGATTTAAAGCTCATACAGTAATTATTTTATATCAAACATTAATATCCAAGATTGATAAAATTGTCTACTCCTTTAATAATCAGTCCTGTGTTGTCGTTATATACAGACTGACCGTCGAAGTAAACCTTTTCAATGTGTGTCCACTTGGTTGAAGCTCCTTTAATTGGATCAGTGAGTAAGATTGCTTTGGTTTTGAGTTCAGCAAATGATTTCCAGGTAATAGATCTACTATCAACCTCAACATTTTTTTGATAATATTTAGTACCATTCCAGTCTTGGACTTCGTTTGTATATAAACTTTCTAAGATTCCATAGACCCCAATCACATAGCTTATTGCAGTTTTTACCGTTTGGATAGGCAAATCAAGATAAAGTATGATGACACTTAAAGCTGTTTTAGGATTAAAAATAGAATCAAGATTCCAGCAACGAGATACTTGGTTTGTTGCCGTTTCGTAAACTCTTCCCGTATGTCCTTTATAGCCTTGTGTACTTCTCAATAAAGAATAGTAATTATTACCAGCATACAAATTGAAACTAGATAGAACTGCATTATAATATGAACTCATTGGATTAACTAAGCTTGCACTCTCTGTGGAAAGTTCACTGGATGATACTCTTTCAAAATTTGAATCAAACGATGGATTAACATATTCGCTAACAACCCATCCGCTTTCCACTGATATGTTATGTACCATCATTTTTAGGTCAATCCTCTCTTGAGAAGATAACGGTGCTATCGATTGAGAATCAAAGAACGTCTTGCTTAAAATCTTTCCATCACTAAAGTCTAGATAGTCAATTCTTGTAACGGAAAAGTTCTTTAATGTGAAAATTGCTCTAAAACTATCAGTGGTGTAGTCAAGATTAACAACACTTTCATCTTCTACAAGAGGGATTATCTCTAATTGGTCATTCTCATCTAAATCAATTAATTTTGTATTGATGAGACCGATTGCTGATGGTTTAATTTCGTTTGCATTAATTGGTGTAAAATAAGATCCAATAGCAATAGACAAAGAAACAACAATTGCTAAATTTTATTATGTTTTTTTATGTTCATCTTCATTTTCCAATATCTTTCTATAGATTTTTTAGTGTCACTTACATAAGAAACAGTACTCACAGCTGTTATTATTCCATCTTCAATATTAATTTAGACAAAATCCATTGTGACCTCCTTTTCTAAAGGTAGTATCAATATTTATGTGTAAACGCATCTTTGTTTATTAGATGGTGTTGAGGTTAGTTCTTTGGATACTGCTGGTCGAACAGTTCATTGAGTTCAGCTTGTACTACATTAAATCCTCTATGGATTCTGTTTGAAAATCGAAGATTGCACTGAATCATATGATCACAGACAAATCTCTCTAGTGAATCTTCATTTGGAAATTGTTCTTTCCTCTTTGTTTGTTTCTTGAGTTGTTTGTTGTATCCTTCGACGATGTTAGTTGAGTAAATTGAGCGTTGGATGTTCTTAGGAAACCTCAAATATGTGAAAAGATACTCTGTTCTTTCAAGAAGTGCTTTCACTTTTGGATATTTGTGTTGATAAACTTGAATGAACTCTTGTAATCTCAATTGAGTTTCTTCACCACGTGACGCTTGGTAAACTTCTTTTAGAGAACTAGCAATCTCCGCTTTATCTTTCGCTCTTACCAGTCTTAGTACATTACGAGTAATGTGAACCCAACAGGGTTGGTATTGAGCTTTTGGAAAGACGCTTAAACACGATTCAGTAAGCCCACGTAAACCATCGCTTACAAACAAGAGGACTTCCTCAACACCACGTTGTTGAATATCTCGTAACATTTCTTTATAGTTCTCACTTGATTCAGTAGGATAGAGTCTAAAGAAGATGATTTCTTTAAATCCTTCAGGGGTAATTCCTAGTAAGATGTGTAACGCTTCTTTAGAAACGCTATCCCTTCTCACATTGAGGTACGTCGCATCACAGTAAATCACTGTATATCGTTTATTCAAAGGTCTTTGATGAAAGGCTGTTACGTTCTCTTCTACCATCTTGGTCATATTAGAAATAGTCGCTGGAGTATAAGCATGACCGTACATTTTCTCAATAAGATCAGCGATTTCAGCAGTAGTGATTCCTTTTGAATAAAGCTGTAGGACAGTCGTCTCTAAATCAGAAGTTTGCCTTTTATAGGAAGGGATGGTTTGTTGATTAAACTCACCATTTCGATCTCGAGGGATATCAACATTAATCTCACCATATTTGGTTTTTAAAGTTCTAGTGTCGTAGCCATTTCATGAATTTCCAGTATTATACCCAATAGGATCATATTTCTCGTAATCAAGAAAGACAGTGAGTTCAGTTTTAAATAGTTCATTGACAGCAGATTCTACTTCAGCACAAAATATATCATCAATATTTTATCCTGTGTCGATAGCAGAGAGTAATCTTGTGTTAAAATGTGACATGGGAAGCTCCTTTGTATGTTATTTCTGCAAATCTAATTTTACAAAGTTTAGCTTCCTTTTTCTATACCTGAAAGTTGAAGGTGTTTACACAAGATATTTTATACTGTCTTTCTAAATTTCTGTTCTGTGAATTCTAATAATTAAATATTATATTATACTATAACTAAAGTCAACTCTTTCTAACAATTTAGTAAATCAATCTGCTTTCATTAAAATAACGATTGCTCAAAGACAATAAAAATGAGGTATCAAGGAGTTATCTTGTTTCATTTTCATTAGATATAAGATTAAGGGGCTATAACTAAATAGAGAATGACAACGTTGTCAAAAATCGTTACCATTCCTTTTCTTTAGTTTGAACTGAAACGAATCACATTATCAAGATAAAAGAATAAATCGACGTAAAATTTCTCTATTTTCAACTTTAACACCTTTAAATCATGAATCAAGGTAACGATGAATAACTGAGCCTCAACATTGGTTTCATATGGTATTTTCTGAGGTCAGTGCCTTTACTTATCAACAAAAACTTAGATTCTACTTTCTATATCTCTCATCGATGGAAGTGAATGTACTCACAGGAGTGTTTGTTCTCTTTAAAAACACCTTCCACTTGAATGGAACATTGGACTCGATAGTCGATTCCTGCTTCCCTCTTTAAACAGGATCATTCTTTGTTAATTATGGGATTGGTGTGAACTGGTTAATAATCTCAATGTGACTGTTTCTACATAACCTATTATAAAAAAAGCCAACTTATCTAAAAGTAGATTTGTTGACTTTTTTATACCTGAGACTGTTTATTCGTTACAGTTTCCTATTTATCTTATTCTTCAGCCGCTTTACGACGTTGTGCTTCTAAAATAACTTTATCTTGAACTTCTATTGGAGCCTTTTGATAGCGAACAAACTCTTGAACATAGCTTCCTTTTCCTTGTGAGAATGAACGAAGTTGAGTTGCGTAAGTCATCATTTCGCTCATCGGAACCTCTGCGGTCACTCGTTGTTTCTCTCCGGCTAACATATCCATTCCAAGAATCATGCCACGGCGTTTATTGAAATCACCAATGATAGTTCCTACATAGTCTTCTGGAACAACCACTTCAACCTTGACAATAGGTTCTAAGATCACTGGTTTAGCTTTTGGCATCGCTGCATTATACGCCAGACGAGCTGCTGCTTTAAAAGCAATTTCTTTAGAGTCTACATCATGATACGAACCATCAACAAGAATTGCTTTAACTCCAACAACTTTGTATCCCGCTAGTACCCCTTTGTTCATGCATTCTCTTAATCCTTGTTCAACGGCAGGGAAGTATTGACGCGGTACCGCTCCACCAAAGATCTTTTCTTCAAATGCCATTTCTTCAGAATCACTTGGTTCAAACTCTACCCAAACGTGTCCATATTGGCCAGCACCACCGGATTGTTTCTTATGTTTGCCTTCAGCTTTCACTTTTCCTTGAATCGTTTCACGATAAGGAACTGTCGGAGCAGTTGTACTAACCTCGACTTTGTATTTCATTTTTAGCTTATTAAGGATAACATCAATGTGTTGATCCCCAAGTCCATAAAGAATCAGCTCACCGGTTTCACTATTGTTTTCTAAACGAGCCGATTGATCTTCTTCTAGAATCCGTTGAAGCGATGATGATAATTTATCTTCGTCGTTCTTACTCTTTGGCCAAATGGCTACCGATAGCATTGCTGGTGGAAACTCAACAGATTTGAAATATACTGGGCGATCTTTATCAGCTAATGTATCATTAGTATATGTGCTCTGTAACTTAACAACTGCACCAATATCTCCAGTAAAGAGTTTGCCAACCGCTACTTGGTGTTTTCCTCGAATCGAGAAAATCTGAGAGATTTTTTCAGATTGATCTTTGTTTGCGTTCACAACACTCGCATCTGTTGTTAAGACACCTGACATGACTTTTAGGTAGGAAATTCTACCAACAAAGGGGTCCACTATTGTTTTAAAAACAAACGCAGATAACGTCTCATTTTCTGAAGTCTTCAATGTTATGGATGCACCGTTTTTGTCAATAGCCTCTACTGTTCCTTTTTCTGCGTAAGTAGGGAAATATTCAACAATTAAGTCCAACAATCTTTCAATCCCTGTCATCTTGGTTGCTGCCCCAAAGTATACCGGAATAACTTCACCCATTCTGACCGCTAGATTTAATCCTTTGATAATATCATCTTGAGTAAACTCGCCAGTTTCAAAGTAACTTTCCATTAAAGAATCATCTGTCATCGCCAATGCTTCAATGATTTGTTCATAATACGCATCAACGGTTCCAACTAAATTATCTGGAACTTCTTTAGGAGTTGTCCGGTCGTTATAATACCATGCTTTTTTACGCAAGATATTAACTGATCCGACAACTACTTCTTTTTCAATAATCGGTAATTCAAAAGCAAGCACCTTTTCTCCAAATCGAGAACGCAATGAATCATATACTTTATGGAAATCTCCATGTTCATCATCAATCTTATTAATAAAGAATATTGAAGGTATTTTTGATTCAACCGTCATTTCATAAGCTTTTTCTGTACCAGTTTCAATACCATCTTTCGCAGAAACAACGATTAATGCGTTGTCTGCTACAGTAACACCTGCTTTAGTTTCACCATAATAATCGAAGTACCCTGGTGTATCAATAAAATTTATTTTTTGATTTTTCCATTCAATCGGAGCAAGCGCTGTATAAACAGATTGTCCACGTTTTTGTTCCTCAACATCAAAATCCATGCTTGATGTACGATCCATTCGATCAGTTACTTTTGTAAAATGTAAGATAGCTTCAACAATAGAAGATTTACCTGAGCCTGAATGGCCCAATAGCACAATGTTTTTAACTTCGTTTGAAAAATAGTCTCTCATTATTTGTCTCCCCCTACTTCAAGATTGGTTTTAGCTCATCTAAATTATGTTCACGAACATAATGAACAGCTTTTTGGCCATTGTTGTCTAATATTTCTTTATCTGCGCCATTTTCTAACAAGAAATTGACCAGTTCTAAGTATCCTGAATAGCTTGCGCGCATGAGGGCAGTACAACCATTCGCATCCTGAGCATTAACATCTGCATGAGCTGCAACTAAACTCTTAATTACATCAAATTTAAAAGCAACACACGCTTCCATCAGAGCACTTCTACCCATTTCATCTTGAGCATTAACATCAACACCTTTTTCAATTAAATAGTCCACGACATTCAATTGTCCTAAAAGAGCTGCTCTCATTAAGGCTGTGCGGCCTTTATAGTCTCTAGCATTAATGTCTGCTCCTTTGTTTACTAACTTTTCAACGATTTCTAATTCGCCTTTTTTAGCAGCACCCATGAGTGCAGATTTTTGGTTCTTGTCAAGAACATTGACGTCGACACCATTTTCTAGCAAATAATCAACGATCTCAATAAAACCACGTTTTGAAGAACGCATTAACGCTGTCCGTCCATCACCACTGGCATAATTTAAATCGCCCCCTTTTTTGTGTGCCTTAACCATAGTGTCAAGGTCCCCCGTAGCACTAGCAGCCCAGAGATCTCTGTTTGTTTGATCCATAATATTTGTCCTCCTTTGTCAAACAAGTAATAAAAAAAGACGAGCTAAACCCATCTTAAAAATTATGATAATTCTTTTAAGGCAGACAAAAGACTAACGAAACCACTGCCTATGGCTTTATTGACAATGTTATTATTCATCTGTCATCACCTCTTGTCTCTATTGTAACCCATTTCATATAAATTTCAAGAACTTAACAAACTTTTCATTTGTTTCATCATTTCCTTTAAAATAGTGTACAATATCAACGAGGTGACTATATGAATTTTAATGATTTTGAGTACAAAAGAATTGACATTGACCTCGTCAAAAAAGAAGGTCAAGAACTGTTAGAACAGTTTAAAAATGCTGAATCCTTTGGTGAAGCAAACCGTATTTTTAGTGACTTTAATGAAAGTGCTAAAGAAGCAATGACAATGAGAACCCTTTGTAGTATTCGTCACTCTATTAATACTGAGGATAAATTCTACGAAGAAGAAACTGAATTCTGGGATGAAAAAAGTCCATTGCTTCAACAAACGTATATTGATTTCAATAACGCTGTTTTAGATTCTAAGTACAGAGAACAACTTGAATCAATCTATCCAAAAACCTTCTTCTTGCTTGCTGAAAATGCACGCCGTGTCTTTAGTGAAAAAATCATCGAGGATATGCAAGAAGAAAACAAGTTAACGACTCAATACATGAAACTGATTGCTAGCGCAAAACTACAATTTGATGGAAAAGAGTTAACTCTTGCTCAAATGGGTCCTTACCTTCAATCAACTGATCGAAGTGTTCGAAAAGCAGCTGCAGAAACCAGTTGGGGCTTTTTTAAAGAGCACGAGCAAGAATTTGATGAACTGTATGATAAGCTTGTGAAGTTAAGAAGCAATATGGCCAAAAAACTGGGGTTTGAGACTTACACCGACATGGCTTATGTTGCGATGAACCGATTTGATTACAACCAAGAAATGGTTGCTAACTATCGCCAACAAGTCTTGGACGAAGTAGTACCACTTGTTAGTAAACTACATACCCGTCAAGCAAAACGTTTAGGTCTTGATTCACTGAAGTATNNTTGGATGAAGTTGTTCCTCTAGTGAGTAAGCTCCAAAAACGTCAAGCAAACCGTTTAAATTTAGAGACACTTAAATACTATGATACAAGTCTTAAGTTTTTAGATGGTAACGCAAATCCAATTGGTGATGCAGAATACATCTTAAACCAAGGAAGAGAAATGTACCATGAATTAAGTAAAGAAACGGCTGAATTTATTGATTTAATGATTGATTCAAACCTAATGGATGTCCTCGCAAAACCTGGAAAACAATCGGGTGGTTATATGACATTTTTATCAACTTATAAAGTTCCATTTATCTTTTCAAATTTCAATGGAACCTCAGGAGATGTCGATGTCTTAACCCACGAAGCTGGACATGCTTTCCAAGGGTATCAATCGCGTAACATCGTTTTAGATGATTGCGTGATGCCAACCATGGAGAGTTGTGAAATTCATTCCATGAGTATGGAGTTCTTAACGTGGCCATATATGGAAAAATTCTTTGGTGACAAGGCTGATAAATACCGTTTTAGCCACTTAGCTGAATCTCTATCTTTCCTGCCTTATGGGGTACTGGTTGATCACTATCAACACGAAGTGTATAACAACCCAGAGATGAGCATTGAAGAGCGTAAGGCTACTTGGAAGAAACTTGATAACCTGTACCGTCCAGATCTAGATTTTGAAGATAATGATTTCTTAGAAAAAGGGACTTGGTGGTTTAGACAAAATCATATCTTCAACAGTCCTTTCTATTACATTGACTATACACTAGCTCAAGTCTGTGCATTTCAATTCTGGAAGAGAAAGTTTGTGAACAATGATGCGAATGTTTGGTATGATTATCTTCGGATTTGTGAAATTGGAGGAACCAAAACATTTACTGAAATTGTTAAAGAAGCGAACTTGATTTCACCATTTGAAGATGGATGTTTAAAATCAGTAGTTAATGACATTGATAATTATTTAGAGAGTATCGACGATACTGCTCTATAAAAAAAGCCAAGATTGGCTTTTTTTATTCACTCATTATTTTTTCACTTGGATCTAGTTTTTCAATCTTCCGAATAAAGTATAACCCTAAAGCGAACAGTACAATTAGAGCAAGAATTCCATACTTCGATTGCCCAAACATTGAAACACTCAAAACCATTAAGAGTGGTCCTAAGAACTCCGCAAATTTTCCAAAGATATCAAAGAAACCAAAATACTCGTTGGATTCTTGTTTTGGTACTAACTTGCCAAAGTAGCTACGGGATAACGATTGGATTCCTCCTTGAGCAATCCCTACCATAAATGCTAGTAACCAGAATTGCCATGCTTGAGTCATCACAAAGCCTACACATGCGACAATAATATAGATGCCTATATAAAACTTTAACATATTTAGTTGACCGAATTTAGCAGATAACTTCCCGGATAATACCGCAAATGGAAAAGCAACAAATTGAGTCATTAAGAGAGCTATAATCATTGTGTTGCCATCGAGTCCCACTTCTCCACCGAAGCTTGCAGATTGAGAAATAATGGTATTGACACCATCGATGTAGCAGAAATAACCCAACAAGAAATACATCATGTGTTTGTTGTTTCGAATCTTCTTGACAGTATTGACAAGTTGAGACCCTAGGTTTTTCATCATGTGTTGATCTTTTTCTTTATAATGGGTTTGTTTAACATCCCGAAGTAGTGGAATACTTAGTAAGAACCACCAGGCAATTGTAATTAAGAACGAAATTTGGGTAGCTAACATCGTACTTAATCCAAATGGTGTCGTTAAGACAAGAGTAATCCCTAGAATAAAGGGGATTGTTGATCCGACATATCCATAAGCAAATCCTGCTCCAGAAACACTATCCATGCGCTCATTAGTGGTAACATCGGTTAACATAGAGTCATAAAATACATTACACAACGAATAGCCAATTCGCGCGAGAACTAGCATAAAAAGAAATGCTTGCCACGTTTGTGTGACACTAATTGAGAACCCTCCTAAAAGACCTATCAATAACGCTAAGGTAAAGAGCTTCTTTTTCATGCCTTTATGATCAGCTATTGCCCCTAGAATCGGTCCTAGAAATGCTATAAATAAAACGGAGACAGAAGTTGCTAGTGAGAAGATTGAGGTGATTGTTGAGTCTGCTAAGCCCCCTTGTTCACCGAGTGCTCTAAAATAAATGGGTACTGTTGAAGATAACAATAGGACAAAGGCACTATTTGCTACATCGTACAGTATCCAGGATTTTTCTTGTTTAGTAAATTTCATTGCGTTACTCTCTTTTCTTTCTTTGTATTATACCATGATGAAACCTGAGAAAGATAACCCTATCTATTAAAACCACTAAAAACAATCGATTGTTGAATTGTAAAAGTAAACGAGCGACTTTTGTCTATTCTCTTTTACAAATGAAG
>LFRM01211634.1_pt1 | contig 11307 bp, 9 predicted proteins | sample 618341 | NCBI WGS metagenome assembly LFRM01 (sample SAMN03654438, study PRJNA283298) | anaerobic digester metagenome | isolation source: pool of bioreactors CSTR01a, CSTR02a, and CSTR03a thermophilic anaerobic... | place: Denmark: Kgs. Lyngby | collected 2014-05-21
GACTAGTACATTCCGGTCGGGCTTAATCGAGGACCAGCGTCCGCCCGCCTTGGGCGGTACCACCGACACGCGGCCGTCTTCAATCCGGATCAAGCCATCCACGGGCGTTCCCGCCTGTACCGGCACATCCTCCAAGGGGTGCCTTTCTGCCTCTTGTCCAGTCTGGTTGACTGGAGAGCCGTCTTTCCTTGTCTCGTCATCGTGTGCAATCATACCAACGACCCTCCCTGATTGTTTCAACTAGCGGGCCTCGAGATCCTCACAGCCAGTTTTTGGAGTTCACCGACAATCACTGGAACCAATGCCAGGGCAATGACAACTTCCCAGTGTGCAAGGCCAAGGGGAGTCACCTCGAAAACACCCTGGAGAAACGGTACCAGCATAACCAAGAGCTGCAAGCTGATGGAGCCGGCAACTGCCAGCACCATATACTTGTTGCTGAACAACCCCACTCTAAACAGCGATTCCGACGACCTGACATTGAGAGCTTGGAACAACTGGGCAAAGGCCAAGGTCGCAAAACTCATGGTCCGGGCAGTAGCCAACGGCACTCCTCTGCGGATTCCCAGGTAGTAGGCAGTCACACCCAGCAGTCCGATGAGGCATCCGTAGAGGAGAATCCTCGCACCCATGCCGCCTGCAAAAACGCTTTCCCTTAGCCGGCGGGGCTTCTGCCGCATTACCCCGGCCTCGGCTGGTTCTACTCCCAGGGCTAGGGCCGGCAGGCCATCGGTAACCAGGTTGATCCAGAGAATCTGAATAGCAGTCAGGGGGCGCCCCCAGCCCAACATGATGGCAACGAAAATGGCCAGGATTTCGCCAATGTTGCAGGACAGCAGATAGTAAATCGCCTTGCGGATATTGTCATATATGGTCCGGCCTTCCGCCACTGCCGCCACTATAGTAGCAAAATTGTCATCGGCTAGGACCATTTCCGATGCCTCTTTGGCGACATCGGTACCGGTAATTCCCATGGCTGCCCCGATATCTGCACCCTTCAAAGCCGGCGCATCGTTGACACCGTCTCCCGTCATGGCCACTACATGGTCCTTCTTCTTAAGAGCATCTACGATCCTCATTTTATGCTCCGGGGAAACCCGGGCAAAGACCCGCACCTTCTCGATGACCTGGTCGAGCTCTGTATCGGTCATCTTCTCTAGTTCAGGCCCCGAGACCACCAGCTGCTCATCATTTTCCAAAATGCCCAGATCCTTGGCGATGGCAGTAGCCGTCAACTTGTGATCACCGGTGACCATGATGGTCCTGATGCCGGCCAGTTTGGCCTCTTTGACTGCATCTTTGACCTCCGGACGGGGAGGATCGATCATGCCGGCAAATCCCACAAAGACCATGTCAGCCTCCACCGTCTCCGGCGATATGTCATCGGGCATTGCCTCCCAGTGCCGCAGTGCCAGGGCCAAAACCCTGAGGGCCTGCTGGCCCATGGAGGCATTGACTTCTAGGAGCTCTTCCCGCTCTGCATCAGTAAGGGGCCTAATCCCGCCATCGGCGTAGATATGGGTACAGAGGGTGAGCAGTACATCCGGCGCACCCTTGCAGAAGGAGACTATGCCCGAAGGCAAAGCTCCACTGCCCAGGGACCCGGCACCGTTAAGCTCGTGAAAAGTAGTCATCCGCTTCCGCCGGGAATCAAAGGGTATTTCCCCAATCCGGGGATAAGCCTGCTCATCATCCACTGCCAATCCGGCCTTGGCGGCCAGCACTACCAACGCACCCTCTGTGGGATCACCGATGATCCCGTAGCCATTGGCGCCGGCATCCAGCCTGGCATCATTGGCCAGGGCAAACCCGTGCAGGAGGACACTGAGATGGTCATCCTCCAATGGTTCCTGCTTTGTTTCACCCTCTTGAAGCCGAAACTCACCGGCGGGCTCATATCCCTGCCCGGTGACCTCCAGCATGCGGCCGTTGACGTATACATGGGTAACCGTCATCTCATTTTGGGTCAGAGTGCCGGTCTTGTCCGAGGCGATGACAGTAGCTGTACCCAAGGTTTCCACAGCTGGAAGCTTCCGGATGATAGCCCGGCGCCTGGCCATCCGCTGTACACCCAAGGCCAGTACGATGGTGACTATGGCCGGCAGCCCTTCGGGAATGGCGGCCACAGCTAGGCTGATGGCAGTCATAAACATCTCAAACGCCGGTTCTCCCCGCAGCAGCCCCATGACAAACACGCCTACAACCAAAATGAGTGCCACAACACCCAGTGTCTTGCCCAGTTCTGCCAGCTTAATCTGCAGAGGGGTCGGTTCTTGGGGCGCCTTTTGGATCATGCTGGCGATCTTGCCGATCTCGGTCTGCATGCCGGTACCGACTACTACCGCCCTGCCCCGGCCGTAGACTGCACTGGTGCCGCTGAACACCATGTTCACCCGATCACCGAGTCCCGCCTCTGGATCATCCAGGGGTATGGTGGATTTTTCCACTGGGACAGATTCCCCGGTCAAGGCTGCCTCTTCGCACCGCAGGTTGGCAGCTTCCACCAGCCGGGCATCGGCCGGAATATTGGTACCGGCCTCCAAAAGGATTACATCACCGGGAACCAGTTCCCGAGCTGGTATTTGCTTTACTTTACCTCCCCTGACAACCGCGGCAGCGGGAGCCGATAGTTTCCGCAGGGCCGCCAGGGAGTTCTCTGCCTTGCTTTCCTGGACTACCCCCAAGATCCCGTTGAGCACAACAATGAGCAAGATGATCAGACTATCCTCAATCTCTCCCACCAGGCCTGAAATCAACGCGGCACCGATGAGCATCAGTACTAATACATCTTTGAACTGGTCCAGCAGCATATCCCAGATGCTCCTGGCCGCCTGGGCCTCCAGCTCATTGGGGCCATACTTCTCTAATCTGCGGGCAGCCTCCTCAGGAGTCAACCCGGTATGGATATCCGTCTCCAAAGCCTTTGCCGCATCTTCCCTGTCCATAAGGTACCAGGTTTGTTCCCTGTCTTCTTGCATCGTAATCAATATTCCCCCCGTGATATGCAGCGCTTCCCTTTTGAATGGTTGTCCACTACTGCGTCATGATCTACTTCTTCCGGTCGATAAACCGGGACTCACCTATGTCCGTCGGCCCGGTGTAGGCCTTGGCAGCCTTCCTGCTGCGGCCAAAATCCCTAAGCTGGGCCTGAACGGCTTGTACCAACTTGCGCAGCTGTTCCTCATTAGTCTTTTCTCTTGCCTGCAGTTCATCAATGATATCCCGCAGCTCATCGAGGGTGTCATTGAGCTGGGCAGCGGCCGGGCTTTGCGGAAGATGGGCCAATGAGAACTTCTCCACTCCCAATCTATCCTGAAGCTCCTCCCGCAGCCGGCTCAACTCTGCCTCCCGGGAATCGATTACCTGCATAATGCCCTGCTTCTTGGCTAACAGCGCATCGACTTCTTTCCAATCGCCTGCTGCCAGGCTTTTGCCAACAGATGCTGCCAGGTTCGAGAGCTCCTGATACAACTGGATCATCCCTCGATAACCGGCTTCCAGCTGGCAGATCAATCCATCCATACTGTTCACCGCCTTAGGTTTTGCATGCAGGCAAAAACCGACGTAACATTATAGATTTCGTCTCAAAGGAAAAAACTCCTACCAAAAGGAATCATTCAGAAGGGGGCATCGGACACCGCTGGATCTAATGGAGTTAGGAGGCTGCATCACACCGTGGACATCTTTGGTATCAGTGACCTGCATCTCCCTGGAGGAGAGGACAAACCCATGGATGTTTTTGGAACTGAATGGTCGGGGCACGCAGAACGCGTTGCCACCGCCTGGAAAGACTTGGTTGCACCCGATGACCTGGTACTGGTCCCCGGAGATCTCTCTTGGGCAATGAAGCTGCCTGCTGTCCAGGGCGATCTGGACTTCCTGGGCACACTCCCCGGTACCATTGTATTGGTCAAGGGAAATCACGATCTGTGGTGGAAGAGCATCAGCCAGCTCCGGCAGCTGCTTCCGGCAAACGTCTTCGCCCTGCAAAATGATTTCTATCAGCTGCCGGGACAGCTGGCGGTCTGCGGCACCCGGGGCTGGAAGTCACCGGGGGCAGCGGACTTTACCCCCGATGATGAGAAAATCTACCGGCGGGAGCTGGAACGGCTGCGGCTTTCCCTTCAGACTGCCCAAGACCGGGGCTGCCGGCCATATATTGTGATGCTCCATTATCCCCCCACCGCCGAAGGCCAGACAGAATCGGAACTTACCGAGCTCATGGAGGCAGCAGGGGCACAGTACTGCATCTACGGCCACCTGCATGGGCCTGCCCAGCGCCAGGCCCTGACAGGGACCCACCGGGGAATTGCCTATCACCTAGTGGCTTGTGATGCCATCGGGTTCAAGCCGCTGTATGTCACCAGCCTGCCGGGCTGATGCCTTTCTTACCTTTGAATACACCTTACAGCAAGCCCATCTTCTTTGCTTCAGCTGTCAGCTCATCCCGGAACCTGGGGTGAGCTAGACCGATCAACAGCCGGGCCCTTTCCCGCATAGACTTGCCCTTCAGCTGGGCAACTCCATACTCAGTGACGATGTAGTGTACATCGGTTCTGGGAGTAGTGACTACTGCTCCCGGGCTCAAGGTGGGCACAATCCGGGATACTTCCCCTCCCCTAGCCGTGGAACAGAAGGCGATGATGGCCTTGCCCCCCGGCGAATCATATGCCCCCCTGATGAAATCCAACTGGCCGCCGGTCCCGCTGTACTGATCTGTTCCCATTGACTCAGCACAGATCTGGCCGGTCAAGTCGACCTCCAAGGCGGCATTGATGGCCACCTGCTTAGTGTTTCTGGCAATAACTGCCGGATTGTTGACATACTGCACCGGCTGGCCCTCGATCATGGGATTGTCATCCATGAAATCATACAAATGCCGGGTACCTGCTGCAAAGGCAATGACCGCCTTGTAAGGGTGAATGGTTTTGCACCGGCCCGTCGCCACCCCTGCCAGCATCAATTCCATGAGGCCGTCGCTGAGCATTTCTGTATGGATGCCCAGGTCTTTGTGGTCCATCAAATACTTGATCACAGCAGTGGGGATACCGCCAATACCCAGCTGAAGAGTAGCTCCGTCGGGAATCATCTCGGCGATGAGCTGTCCAATCCGCTCTTCCTCCGGTCCGAAGGTAGGCACCGGCAGCTCGGGAAGGGGCGCGTCATTTTCGACGATGAAATCGATGTCGTCGATATGCAGGAAACCTGCTCCGTGGGTGCGGGGCATATTGGGATTGACCTCCACAATCACCTGCCGGGCCTTGCGGCATACTTCCAGATTGTAGTCTACCGATACCCCCAAACTGAAGCAGCCGTGGCGGTCCATAGGGGAAACCGCGGTAATAGCTGTGTCGATCTCGCCTTTCTCAACGAAAATCCGGGGGGCCTGGTGGAACAAGTTGGGTGTATAAGTAGCTCTCCCCGCCTTATAGGCCTTGCGGTCCACACCGCTAAAGAAGTATGATTCCCAGTTGATCTCCGGAGGCAGATCAGGGCTCAATACCGTCTGCAGGGTATGGGTCAAAGGCAGCATGGCATGCATGGTGATGTTCTTCAGTTCTCCGGCTCTCACCGCATCGGCAATGGCTGCCAAGAGTGCAGGGGGCTCACCGGCACCCAGGGGCTGAATAATCGTAGAGCTGCTCTTCAGCCTCGATACTGCTTCTTCTGGTGTCATCAGTTTATCCTTGTACTTCTGCTGCACCGTCCTATCGATAGTCAGCAAAACAAGACCTCCTCCCTAGGCCGTCGGCTAATGCGCTCACTTGACCAGCTTTGCCGGCACCAGCAGCACTGCTATTAGCTTCTACGGGACACCACTCTTCAATACTACAAATTGTATCACAATCCTGCTGTTCCCAGCTTCACATATAGCCTCCAGCATGCCGCCCCTGCCGGCCTCTCACCGCATACCGCCTTCTCCGGCTGCCATCCAGAAAGCTCTCCTGCCACCTGCCCCCTCCAGCAGGCCCGCTCTTTCCAGCCGGCCCACTGCCCCAGACAGGCTTTGCCAGCCGCTTGCTCCCTGAATGGAAAAAATGCATGGCTCTCCAAGCCATGGGGAAATCTAAGGATGCAAGAACAGGCAATCCCAGCATACCAGACTGTAAGAAAGGAGTTGGGACAATGCAGCTAATCCACGGAGTGTCAGTTTTCCCCAGCAGTCCATATCAGAACCAGGACATCACCATCAACTATGACGGCCTCTTGCACAAGAGCGGGGCAGACCAGGTGTTCCTGCACTATGGAGCAGACGGTTGGAAGAACCCGACGACCATACCAATGATGCGGAACCACACAGGTGCGTTCCAGTCTTTGATCAGGGCATCAGCCCAGAATGAAATCAACTTCTGCTTCCACGACAGCGCCATGAACTGGGATAACAACAACGGGCTGGACTGGACAATTCGGGTCCACTAACCGGTGCTGAGCGGAACTTGGACTACCTAAGACTGCCGGGCGGAATCCCAACCTTGGGGTTTCGCCTGTCCCGGCCCTGCACGAGGAGGTGGCATTGTGGGCAATTATATCTGCATGCGGTGCGGCGAAGAAACCGATGAACCCCATTTTGATCTGGTCTCTGGCACTGTGAGCTGCCCCATCTGCTTAGAGCAGGATGCGGGGATCTTGAGCAGACTCCGAAGCAGCAGCGAACACAAAGACTTAGACAGTTCCCGCGGCTGACTCAGGATAGGCAAGGCAGGAAACCAATCTTCCCTCAAGAAGCTATACTTACCGCCCGCCTTGGGCAAAAAGACATACCGACGGGATGATTGGCATTGGATATATACAAGCTGCTGACCATAGGGACTTGGACCCGCCCCACCGATAAGATGGCAGTCTATACTGAGATCCGCCCCGGTGATGTGTGGGGAATCAGAGTAACCCTTTACCAAGACACTGCGCAGGTGGAAGCCATCGATGGGCCGAAATGCACTTGGTATAGGGCCCCTGCGGAGGTATCTGCCCTGGTAGTTCCGCCCAGCTTTTGGGAGAGAATGCGGGGCATCTCCTTCCAAGACAAACTGATGGCCGAGGTTGCCAAGAAGCGGAATGTGGCTGAGGCTGAGAACCGCAAGCTCAAGGAAGGCTCTGGTTAGAGGGGGCGCCTCAGGATTGCTCATAAGCCTATATGGAACAGCTCTTTCAAGATATCTATGCGAAGAACGATGAAATCAAAGCTTATTATAGGCAATACTCGGGTCTAGCCGACAAGCTCCTCTATCAGCTAACATACGGTTATGTGGATAATGAGAACGAGTATCCGGACTTTATCACCGCTTTGCCGCCTCGGCCTCCCGCAGCATCAGCAGTGCAGCGTTTTTGCCTGACTGCATGGCTCCGCTGATGCTGCCAGAGGTCACATGCCAGTGGCCGCACTGGAAAAGGCCGGGCAGGGCTGTACCTTCCCGCCTGAGCCTGGACATGCCCTCAACCGTAGGCAGCCAGCCCCGGCGAGCCCCTTTCCAGTTGCCAGTATACCGCCGATATGTAATGGGAGTGGCAATATCGGCCACCCTAATCCTCCTCCGCAGCCCGGGCAGAATCCGTTCCGCTGAAGCCAGGAGAGCTGCGGCAACCTCTTCTTTCAGTGCAGTGTACTCGGGGCCCCGCATCTCACCGATGGTCTGCCAGCGCTGTCTGTAGTCAAAGGACACCGGGGCTCCAATGGTGATGCTGCGGCAGCCCGTCGGGGCATGGAGGCTGTCGGCAAAGCTGTTATCAACGACATTGATCAGCCAGTGGTTTGGATCCTCGCTGTCCAGGGCATCCATCAATGCCGGGCAGTAGGTAATATGATGGTGCCATGCACCCAGCTGGGCGACACTGTCATCTACTCCCAGGGAGATTAAGAAGTACGAAGGCCAGGGCTCCAATTCCTTAAGGTTTTCCAAGACATAATCGGGCACTGCACCGGGGGGAAGCATCTGGCTGTAAAGCTGCATGGCATCACAAGCAGCTGCCACGCAGCTGCCGCTGACCTGTTCGCCCCCATCGAGGACGACCCCAACTGCCCTGGCGTCCTCCACCAGTATCCTCTCAACTGCCCGGCCGCAGATAACCTCACCGCCGCTATCTGTGATTACCTGACGAAGGCTGTCAATAATAGCTTGGCCGCCACCCACTGGATAGTAGAAGTGCCCTTCTTTGATCCAGCCGATGGTGGTGAGCAGAAGCAGTGCTGAGGCACTGCCGACAGGGCATAGGGAGTAGAAAAACGTGCGGACTTGGGGATCCTTAAACTCCTGCACCAGCAGATCTTGGATGCTGATCCCCATATACTTTCTATACAGCCGCATGTTCAATACTGCCGTCAAACCGATTCTCAGCTTCTCCCATGTGGTAAGCAGATCATTGGGTTTCCTGGGAGTGTCGGGTATGCGGCGGAAAAGCTTGAGGGCATCGGCTGTCAGCCGTTGGATCGCCCCAGCTTCCTTGGGAAACAGCCGGCACAGCTCTCCAACCCATTCCCTCACATTGGAGGAAAGCAGGAGATCAAAGCCGGGGCCGATCTGGCGGCTCCAAGGGTCCAGCTTCTTAAAGCTCAAGTTCAGCCCCAGTTCCTCCCGGCAGGTATAGATTGTTCCCCCAGGATGACAGCCGACCACCCACTGGAGGGCCTGTTCAAATAAGAAATCCTTGCGGGAGAAGGCACCGGCCAGGCCTCCCAGCTTATGCTGCTGTTCAAATACGGCTGCCCGCATCCCAGCTTGGGACAGGTAAGCAGCTGCTGTTAAACCGGCAGCACCGCCGCCGATGACTATGACATCAAAATCTCTTCCCATTATTCTACCCCTCATTCCCCGTCACTTAGGGCTTCGGCCTAGTCACGCCACTACCGGCCAACAACCCGCTACTGCAAACCGCTGCGCCTCAACAAGCGGATGAACTGCAGCAGAAACTCAAACTCCGGGCCAGTCATATCACAGACCATTCTGAGCACCAGCTGCACCCGGGGCTCCTCAAGCAGTGCCCGCAATTCAGGATTCAGTCCCCGGATCATTTCCTCTGCTGTATCATCTTCGAGAATCAGGTAGCAGGGAGACACATCCAAGCACTGGGCTATCCGTCTCAATGTCGCCAAAGAAGCCTGGGTCTTGTTGTTCTCCAGCTGGGCGATGAAGCCCGGCGTCACGCCGGCAGCCTCCGCCAGTTCCGCTCTGGACAGGCCCAGGCGCTCCCGGAGCATCCTCACCTTATCGCCGATGGAGCCGCAGTGAAATGCTTGGGAAAGCGGCAGGCCCACTACCTCTGCCAGCAGCCGCAGCGTTTCCACCGCCGGCTGTGCCTGACCCCGCTCGATCTCGCTTAAGTAACCAGCGGAGATGCCGGCAGCCTCTGCCGCCGCCGCCAGAGACATGCCCTTTCGTTCCCGGGCCAGTCGCAGGTGCTCACCCAAGCGGCCCTCGGCTTCTGCCTCAGCTTCTCTTCCTCCATCCGGGATGAGTGCATCCAGGGCAACATTCAGCGCGTCTGCCAAGGCCTCCAAGGCTTTGATCGACGGCTGCTTTTTCCCATTTTCCAGCTCGCTGAGGTAAGACCGGGACAATCCGCTGCGGCTGGCGACCTCCTGCAGCGTCAGGCCCCTTCTCTCTCTAAACGCCCGAAGCCTCTCGCCCAGCATGGCTGCTCCCTTCATCTCAGCTTCACTGGCTGCCCGCTCCTGGCCGATTCGTAGGCAGCAACTACCACTTCGAGGGCCCGGATCCCGTCCTGGGCAGTGATGCTCGGTTCCCGATCCTCTTTGATGCTGCCCACAAATTCCTTGACCAAATAGTAATCCATGTTTGCTCCCCAGAAATCCCACTGGTAGGTGGGCTGATCAAGGGTAATCCGCTCTAAGCTCTGCCGCATTAGATCCACCTCAGCGGCCATATCTGTACCGACTACATGCATGTACAGATCTCCCCAGGTGTAGAAGCTGTCGGGCCTGGACCAGCTGGGATCTATGGTCATAAAGGCGCCGTTGTCCAACTCCAGGGTGAGGAGCCCGCAATCATCTGTGGGAATATCGTGGAAGCGGCGGTCAATCTCGCAGTATACTTCCCGGAACTCAGTCTGGAAAATCCAGCGCACCAAATCAGCTAAATGTACAGTATGGTCGATCACAGCACCGCCTCCGGCGGCCTCTGGATCGATAAAGAACCCACCGGGCATCTTCCCGTGATTGGTGCTGCGGATGGCCAACAGCCTGCCCAAACGCCCTTCTTCATACAGCGCCTTCAGCCGCTGCACAGACGGGATAAAGCGGCAGGGAAAGGCCATTTGGAACTTGATGCCTGCCTCCTTGGCGGCTTTCTCCATGGCATAGGCATCCTCTAAAGTTGTCGCAATGGGCTTTTCGCAAAGGATATGCTTGCCTGCAGCAGCAGCCATCTCGGTCAGGGCCCTGTGATCCCGATTGGCAGAAGTAATGATCACACCGTCGAGATCGGCCTTAAGCAGCTCGTCAAAGGAAGGAAAATACCTAGTATTCAACTGTTCAGCTGCCTGCTTGCCCCGATCGGGCTCTTCATCGGCTACACCCGCCAGTTCTACACCGGGCAGCTGGCCAATCGCAGCAGCATAGCCATAGGAATGCATATGGGCAAAACTCATGATCCCCAGTCTCATCCTTCTACCCCCTCTCCCCGCTTACGGCCACCGGCCGGCCGGTGGCCATGGACTCTAGAGCGGCTAAGGCTATGTCTAAGGCCGCCAGGCCTTCCTCTCCCGTGATCAAGGGCGCTTTGCCCTGACTAATGCTTTGGATGAAATGCTCCAGCTCAAGTGTGTATGGGCTTCTATCCAGGGGATTTTCCGGCACAGCCACACCAGGGGCTCCTGCAGCCGCAGCTTTCTGCAGATAGCTGCGAAAGCCCGCTGCTGTCTTAGAATCATGGGTCAAGAGCCCCTTCTCACAGGCAAACTCAAACTTGGTGCCGAACCCGCCCAAATTGAGCCAGCTGCCTTCCACATTGCCGATGACTCCGTTCTTGAACCGCAGGCTCACCAGTACATGCTCCAGGCGGTTGTATGCCCGGCCATAGGTACCCTTGGCATACACCCTCTCCACATCACCTAAAGTCCAGCGGAGAAAATCAAAATCATGGATAATCAGATCTAGGGTCAACCCGCCGCTCCAGTGGTAGTTGGCATACCAATCCTGCCATGCTGTGGGAAAGCCGCCTCCGCCCCGGAAGGTAAAGACAGTCCCTACCTGGCCCAAATTACCTGCCTGGATGATCTCCCGTGCCCGGCGATACTCAGGGAAGAAGCGCACAACATGGCCGACGCCAAGGGTCACCCCTGCTTTGCGGCAGGCAT
>LFRM01064450.1_pt1 | contig 11305 bp, 9 predicted proteins | sample 618341 | NCBI WGS metagenome assembly LFRM01 (sample SAMN03654438, study PRJNA283298) | anaerobic digester metagenome | isolation source: pool of bioreactors CSTR01a, CSTR02a, and CSTR03a thermophilic anaerobic... | place: Denmark: Kgs. Lyngby | collected 2014-05-21
AGTTGCCACCTCTAAATAATCATCTGTTCCTTCAATATAGTATTTTAAGTGGTAAAACGCAGCATCAACATCTTTATAAATAACTTCTTCATTAGATAAAGCTGTCATTGCTTCTGGGTCCCAATTAATAATACGTTCACCGCGATATATTAAACGTTTATTATATAAAGTCACAAAAACGGTTTTAACAGCTTCATTCAATTTTTCATCTAATGTAAATCTTTCTTTAGTGTAATCTAGACTAAGACCTAGTTTGGCCCATTGACTATGGATGTTTTCAGCATATTCATTCTTCCAATCCCAAGCTACTTCAAGCCACTTTTCTCTTGCCATTGAACGTGGATTAACTCCTTGATCTTTAAGTTTTTTGTCAATTTTTGTTTGGGTTGCAATTCCCGCATGATCCATTCCTGGCAACCATAGGGCATCAAATCCATCCATTCTTTTATAACGAATAATTATGTCTTGTAAAGCCGTATCCCAAGCATGACCTAAGTGTAGCTTCCCGGTTACATTAGGTGGTGGTATAACAATTGTAAATGGCTTTTTGGATAAATCACCACTTGTAAAATAACCTTTTTCTTTCCAATTATTATACTTATTTTTTTCAACCTCTAAATGGTTATATTTACTATCTAACATTTTATTACATCCTCTCATTTATATATTATTTATTTTATCAAAGTAATATTTAAAACTTTATCTTTAAATTTTATTTTAAATACAAAAAAACCACATCCAATAAGGACGTGATTACGTGGTACCACCTTAATTTATGTATCTTTATACACCTTGAAACTTTAACGCTGTTAACGGTATATTTTACTTTTAGTTCAAATATACAACTCCCTTGCTACCTTCTATTATTCTTATAATTAGCTTCCACCAACCGCTAACTCTCTATCTATTTAAATAATATACTCCTCAAGTTCTTTGTTTTGATTATTATATCTTATATTATCTTTTTAAGCAATAAATTATTATAAATTTTGATGAACAATTAAAGTTGGACGAAAACTAAATGCTCCATCTATATTTCCATGATAGCCACTAAATCTAAACAAACCAGAATCAGTACTATTATCATATCTTGCTCCCCTCATTGCCCAAGGGTGACTATTGTTTGGCATGTGACCAATATCATTGTACCATGAATAAGGACCTTCTATTCCATTACTAGTTTCGTACACGGCGTCCCCTTTTTTAGCAATTGTTAACGGATAATTGTTAGCTGCACTATCAGTTGCTGCTTTTGGGTAAATATCTTTATATTTTAAATCAGCATTAACTATCGATAAACCATTATTTAAATTATCATTACCATTTTCTATATAAGCGGCTACGTATTCCCATGACCCTGCTGACATATCATATACTCCATATACATTACCCGTTGTGCTTGCATTTAGACCGTTTCCAATGTTATATTCTATACACGAAGAAGAATTCACTGCATCAACCCCATTACCAGCACACCCAGTAATGAAAGCATTATTTGGATTATTCCACACTTCATCAGGTCTTCCATATTTAGAATGCGATAAATAAGCTATTACGCCCCACTCGGTTGGTTTCATTAAATGGGTATCAATTCTACTACCAGTATTACCCCAACCATAAGCTGAATTTGTCTCCATATTTCTAGATACTGTGAAAGCATTCCCTATCGATATATTTCTCCATGAACGAACACTAGGAATAATTTCAACTGACTTGGTTGTGACATTGTCTAAAGCAACAGTGTTTCCCACACCTTCTGATGCTGTTGCTTCAAACTTAGCTACCCAAATACCTTCTAATTCAGTATCACCAAAAGTAAAGGCTGGATGATTAGTCCATTTATTATTTGATGATTCAGCTGTTGAACCAGTATCTATATTACCAATTGATGAACGATTCCAGTTATCATTAATTCCTTGACTAAATTGAATATCAATTGTTCCCGTTTCATTACTATGCCAACCACTAGTTATGTTATAAATATATCTGGGAATCCAAACCCACATACTACAGGTTTCAAAATCACCTTCAGTCGCGCAATCCTGAGTTACCGCATTAGCCCACTGTCTAGCATCATAATTATACCAATTTTGAACATATTCATTCTCATTGTTAGCAACAACCCATTGATCCCCTTCATATACAATCGGAACCATATTAGGCGCTAAAACTGGAGCATTTGCACCTGATTTATCAGCTTTTTGAACATTAGCAAAGCTCTCATCACCATTTATTTTATTACTAACCTCTGTTTTTAATTTATCAAAAGCCATTTTTCGACTAGCTAATATAGCAAAAATACCTAACATTAATATTATAAATAGCATTAGTATTGAATATATAATACCCGTTATGGCAAAACCTTTATTGTTTAATTTCATATCCTCACCTTTATTCTTTATGTTAATTATACAATAATTTAAACAAAATAACAATGTCCTTAATAAGTTATTAACTCTAAATTATCATGGTTTTTCACATCTGCTTTTTTTCCATTTGGAATGACAATTGTCTTAGTATTACCATCAGATATATAACGGTTCTTTTCTAAATTTTTAAAATTCATAGTTATATCAAACTTAGTTCCGTTATTATCATAGGCTCGGATCCTTTTTAACTGCAAACTATTAAAGTTTTTATCAAACGGTGATTGGTTAGCTGTTGATCCAACTAATAATATCCCCTCGGTAGTATATTTATATCCTTGATAATTACCTGATTGAACATACTTAAAATTATCATGGTTATAACTAGGAATACCAAAGGGAAGAGCTACAATTTTAACATATTTGTTAGGAATTGTTTCATCTAGTTTTTGATATAAAGTAGCCACTTCTTTGGTTACTTCATTTGTCCCTATTTTATTTAAATATTTATGATTATAAGTATGATTACCAATATCATAGCCTTTATCAATCATAAATTTCATTATTTTCTCATTAGCTCTTCCTTGCTTAAATAAGCCGCCATTAACAAAAAACGTTGCAGTCACATTGAAATCGGGATATTTTTGTTTAAATTCTTCCAATATACCAACAGCACTATTAGGATCAATAATTATGTTGTCATTATTATCAAAACCACTTACTTTTATATTGTTGGCATTACCATCATCAAACGTTAAAATTAATGGACTATAGCCAAAAGGAACCTCTATTTTTCCCTTCATATAGTCTTCTAGTCTAATCATGCGATAACCATTTTTATAATAAAATTCTAAATCACGACAAAAAGCCTCAGCAGTTCTTGTATAACCATCCCTATCAACATTTCCACCAGTATAATTGGTTTCTTCATCCTTCATATCTTCTATCCCGTGATACATCATAATAGGAACTCTACCTAACTCATTGATTTTATATTCTTCGTAAGAATCTTTATTAATGCCTTTTGAAAGAACAATCTTTAAATCACTATTTTTCTTTATTGGTTCATTTTCTTTAATACTCTGACTTATTACCTTGTTTTTTTGTATATCAAAACTATATTTTTCTTCAATTGTTAGATTTAATTTAACCTCGTCAGCATATTTTTTTATGTCTTCTATACTTTTATCACTTAAATCAATCATCGTTTTTTTATTGCACCCCAATAGTAAAACAACAAACAACAGTAGTAGTTTTTTCATATTATCACCAATATTAATATATCATATTCCTTTATGAAAAGAAATTAAATAAATGATATACCCGCTAGCGGATATATCTATTTATAGAATTATCTTATTTTAAAAACATATACAAAGAATTAACCTATACTGCCAAAACTCATATAATATAACAGGTGATTTTATGTGTAGAAATCCTTTTCGTGGACGTGCAAAATGGTTGTGCTTTTTAATAATTTTAGGCATAGTATTTTTTTGGCAATTAGTTATTACCTTTTTTATCTTAACTAGGTTTAATCTGTTTTTATTAATTATTGTGTGGGTTTTAATTTTGCTCAACATCTTTAAAATAATATGGTGAAGTTAAAAGTTCAGTTTTTCTAAGGGACTCTAGTTCTTTTTCAATAAATTGGCACATTTCATATTCCCCTTTATCAAATGTAATTTTGACAGGCAGGTTAACTAGAATTAAAAACAACTTTCTTTCATCCTCTTGCAGAGGGTATTTCTTTTCATACAACTCTAACACACTACTAAAGTCAATCTCAAAAGAATGTTTTCTGTATAGTTTATACAGGTCAAATATGGGTATCCCTATTTTTGATTTATCCCAATTAATTAAATATGGTTTATCCTCAATTAAAAAATGATCAAGTTCTAAATTGTTATGTAAAACAACTAATCGTTGTTTTTTCTTATTTTTAATTAATTCATACCACTTTTTTACTTCAGTACGACAAAAATATAGAGATTGATATATCTTGGAAATGTTTCTAGCCAGGAGGTAATGAGCTGGGGACATATATTCATTGTTTTCTATTAAGTCCATTATGTCGTTGTAATAACCATATAAATACTCTATGTTATTATTAATATCTTCATATATTTTTTTATAATAATCAACATCAATTTCCTTGTAATGGGTGGTTTTATTGTGAAGCAAACTAACTAGGTCAATTAAATCTAATATTTTTTGTTCTTTTGGTAAACCGACACTTTCAATAAACTCCGTTATTTGGTAATCATCATCAGTAATTGTTCGCGGATAATAATCAAAACTTCTTGAATTCAGATAACGATAAATATCTAAATTTTTTTGTTTTGCCTCTTTGATAACATATTTCCCTTTATCTGTATCAACAATTGATACTTTTCCCCTTTTTTCATAACGACTAGGTTTTAATTCATATTTTTCTAAGATTTTTTTTATTTTATACATTTGGTATTATTAGTTTATCACCAATTTTTATTTCATCGATATCATTGTATTGCTCTAGTATTTCTTTAGTAATATCATATTTTTCTAAAATTGAATCTAGGCTATCTTCATCCCTAACAATATATATTTTGTAAGATGTATAAGATTCCTTACTACTATCGAAGCTTGCAAATAATGAACCACTATCGCTTATGCCTTCATCAATCGTTTCCGGTTGATAATCCAAGTTTCTTTCAATATCATCAGTCAAATCTTCCGGCTCATTTCTTTTTTCCATTACAAATTCCTCTTTCTCATCAGTTATTTTTTCTTCCAAATTATTGACAGCAACATCAATATTTACTTCTAATATATTATTATTAATAACTTCATAATAAAAATCATCAATATCGACTTTTACATTGTCAATGTTGTATTTTTCATCAATAGCTATTTTAAATGGCAAATTGTAAGCAAAAGTATCAGTATTAACACTAGTTTCCGTCATTTTATATTCACCATTGATATCAAATTGACCAGTTATGGTTCTATCTTCAAGATGAAGATTGTGTTCTAGAGCAATACTGACTATCTCTGAAAGGTTGGTTTTAAAAATTATTTCCTTTCTAAATGGTACTATTTTTTTCATATAATCCCTCTTTCTATCAGTTAATTATATTAAAAAAAAGATAAAATATTCTTATTTTATCTTTTATCATCTCTTAGCCAATTAATTAGCCCTTCATTTCTCAAAACAAAAGTTTTTCGGTTAAAGTCACTTTTATCAAATGGTTTACTAATCTTTTCTATGCCTGGGGCGTTGATAACTATACTTTTAAAGTCATAAAAACACATTTTCTTTAATAAGGGTTTATTCTTTTTTTCTAAAACCTGGATAGTCCGATAATAAACATCTGGATTTTTGAAAAGTTCTGGTTTTTCTTTAATTATAGTTGTAATAGTATCTAAAAAATTTATCTCTAGTACTTGATTGATTAAATAATTTTTAACATAGTCGTTGCTATTTGTAACAAATGAATCAAGAACTAATATATCGTTTTTTATCGATTTGATCATTTGTTTTTTTATTTCTTCTATATCATTAGCATCTGGAAAAGTTCGTCCTCTTTTCACTGCTTCATCAAAGTATATCCGATGTTCTTTATCAAGTGGAGTTGTATTTAATATTATTAAAAGCTCATTGTTTTTGTGGATTTTAGCCCTTCTTAAATCATCAGAATCATAATTTAAATTCCTAGCAACTTGGAAGAGTTCTAAAATGTTTTCTTTAACGAGATAATCAAAATTTTGGATTTGGGCATTCTTTTTGATGGCATAATCCATTCGCTCATCAAAAATAGGCGATTTAATCAGTTTGATTACCTTAGGGTTATTTAATTCCTGTTCTATATCATCAGAAAAAACAAGTCTTTTTAATAATTTTTGATCATAATAATTTACGAACTTTTTTCCATCCAAGTGCATAGTTTCACCACTTTCTATGATTTATTTCTAATACAAAGCCTTTTTCTTCTTCACCATTATAAATTTCATTAATGTTTTCTATTCGTTCAACATATTCACTTTTATAAATAAAAGGAAATTCTTCAATCAAAGTGTTTACAAACCAAGGATATAGACCTTTAGCATTAGCATCAGAGAATAACTCTTTAATCTCTTCATCAGTTCCAATTAAGGTTTTTTCCAAAAATTTTACGTCATTAACTAATAATACATCGATCAGGCTTTTTATCACAATATACTTTTCACCTGATTGTCTTTTTAATATACGAACAAAACTTTTTGGAAAGTCCCTTTTTTTTGACTCGTTTATATATAATTTTACCCCTTCGATTGGTTGGCACTTCATAGTTTCAAATTTACTATTGTTGGCTAATAATATCCAATTTCGGTCTTTTTTGGGGTCTAAATTATTAGTAATTCCATTTAGTATTGTTTCTATCATGTTTTTACGTTTCGAATTAATATACGCAGTTTTATTATTTTCGCTTAATATTTTATTTAAAACATGATAAAAGATAGGATTATTTGCTTCTTCTTCAATAATATATTGAGTATTTTCATATTCATTTACAAAGTCAAATAAACAAGATATTATATATTTTTCCATACAATAGTTAGTTATTTGTACATTTCTGTTTTTTAAAAACTCTTCCATAATCTCTCCTTTATTTTAAAGTATAATCAATAACATCAAGGTATCTTTTTACTGGTATATAAGTAATATCTTTCTTTATTTCATTAGGAATATCATCTAAATCATTAATGTTATCCTCAGGAATTATAATGGTTTTGATACCACTTCGATGAGCACCAATACTTTTTTCTTTTAACCCACCAACTGCAAGTACATTTCCCCTTAACGTAATTTCACCAGTCATAGCTATTGTTTTATCTATTTTAATATTAGTTAATGCACTAATTAAAGCTGTTGTTAAAGCAATCCCAGCTGATGGACCATCTTTTGGTACAGCTCCATCTGGCACATGAATATGAATGTCATTATTAATAAGTTTATCATAATCGATATTATATTTTTCATAGTTTGATTTAATATAGCTTAAGGCAATATGGGCGCTTTCTTTCATTACTTCACCAAGCGAACCAGTCAAAACTAAATTGCCTTTCCCTTTATAAAAGTTTACCTCAATAGGCAATGTGTCGCCTCCAAAGCTTGTATAGGCCAGTCCATTAACAACTCCTACCTGCAAGTCATCTATTTTATTAAATTTATATTTTTCTTTTCCTAAATATTTAGTTATATTCGTAATAGTTTTTTTTCGAGGCTTAATTTGATTTGTAACGGTATTTGTTACTTCTTTTCTAATAACGGTTGCTAGTTGTCTTTCTAATTCTCTTACTCCGGCTTCTTTAGTATAATATTTAATAATATTTAAAATTGTCTCATCAGAAAAGTTTATTTTTTCCTTTCCTATACCATGATCTTCTAATATTTTAGGAATTAGATGTTTCTTAGCGATATCTACTTTTTCATATTCAGTATATCCTGATAGTTTTATAATTTCTAGCCGATCGCGTAATGCTTCAGGAATATCTTGTTCATAATTAGCTGTAGCTATAAACATTACATTTGACAAGTCAAATTCTTCTTCAATATAATTATCACTGAAATATTTATTTTGTTCAGGATCCAAGACTTCTAACAAAGCACTAGCTGGGTCTCCTTTATAATCTCTTGTCATTTTATCGATTTCATCAATTAGAAATACTGGATTGGAACTCTTAGCTTTTTTCATTGATTCAATGATACGACCTGGACTAGCTCCTAAATAAGTTCGACGATGCCCTTTGATTTCTGCCTCATCATTAATACCACCTACTGATATTTTAACAAAATTACGGTTAACTGCCTTAGCAATACTAAACGCTAATGAAGTTTTTCCTACTCCTGGTGGGCCAATTAAACAAATAATCGGACTTTTTAAACTGTTGGTCATTTGTTTAACTGCTAAAAATTCAATAATTCTTGTTTTTACTGATTCTAAACCATAATGTGAATCATCTAAAATTTCTCTTACTTTGATTAAATCATCATTATCTTCAGTATATATAGACCAAGGTAAATTTAATAACCAATCAATATAATTCCTTACAATATTTGTTTCTGGAGAAGTTTGTGACATCATATCATAACGTTTTAATTCACTATTCAGTCTATTTTTGATATTATCACTACAATTTAATTCATCTATTTTTTTTCTTAAATTGTCGACCTCGTTATCCTTAATTGCTGATTCGCCTAATTCCTCTTTGATGAGTTTTAATTTTTCTTTTAAGATGAACTCTTTTTGATTATTGTCTAAATCATTTCTTACTTTAGCATCTAATCGTTTTTCAACTTTATACATTTCTTTTTCTTTATAAATGTCTTGCAAAATCATTTCTGAACGGTGTAAAGAACTATTTTCATTTAAATAGTCTTTTAAACGATCTAAGGTAATTCCAAGGTTTGGGGCAATAACATCAGTAATACTAGATAGATTGTCATGTTTTAAAATTAAAGATAGAATACTATTGCTAGTATATGGAATGCTTTTAACATAACTTTCCATTTCCTTATATAACTTATTTATTAGAAAAAGTTCCTCTTCCGTATTGATATTTTCTATTTCATATGGCATTACTTCAGCTTTTAAAATTTCTGAGCTATGGGACAAGTTAATATATTTATCAATTCTAGCTCTTTTTAGGCCGGTAATTATAACTCTTATTTTTTTGTTTGGTAGTTTTATTTTATGAGTTATTTTGGCAATAACACCAATTTTGGGCAAATCCCCTAGTTCAGGAATCTCCTCTAAGGTGTTTCCTTGACTTACAACTAATATGTTCCCTTCGTGCTGTTTTTCAGCAACATCAACAATTGTACTGTCAAGTTCATTTTCAAACTCTAATCTTATATCGTTATTAGGTAATAAAACTAAACCTTTTAGAAGCATCACAGGTAATATATTGTTATTCATGGCCACCTCCTAATAATTTGTTTTTTATTATAACATAAAAAAAGGATTTGTCTATCCTTTTTTTCATCTACTTTCTTTTAGATGATTAGTTAATGTTTCTATTTTATATCCTTTGGAATTTATATATTGGATCAATAGTTCTAATTCTTTTTCTAAACTAGGATTAACTAATAATGATACTAATGCTCCAGGTTTGATGTTTTCTTTAATGCGGATGACATAGTTATCTTTCAATATAATACTAGTTTTAATTGTATAATTTTTTTGTAATTTACAAGTTTTTAAATTAACCTCATTTTCTTCTTCACTATAACAGTAGCCATATTTTTGTTTACTTATTTTTTTTATAATTGAATTCATCCATACAAACTCGCTCTTGGTATAATCTAAATTTTGCCCCAGATTACCAACCACATGCTTATTATTAATTAAATAAGATACTAAATCATTATTATTTTCAAACCAATAACTATCAACAAAAAAGTTGCCTTTAATTTGATATTTATCTAATATACTAATAATTTTGTTGATTTTTATTGAGTCTTTGACAATGAAAATTAAACTAATCATATTTTTGTTTTGGTTACCACTAATTATATATTTGTCTAAATTTTGATTTAAGGTTTTTTCTGGATTAATGGTTTTATATTTGTATAAACTAGCATCATAAACGCCAATTTTTTTCATAATATCATAACTCTTAATTAAATCAACCTGTTTCCCCACTAATCCTGGAATAATCGAGTCTTTGTCAATTATGGCAGGATGGACTTCTAAATTATAATTTTCAGATTCCTTTTTTATTTTCACCATTAAGACATCTTGATCTTTAATGACATGAATCGTTTTTTCGGTATAAAAAAAACTAAAGCAAATTAAGCTGACAAGTCCGATTATTTGAAATATTTTTTTCATTAACTCACCCTAATAATATATATGAATTAATATATTATTTTTACCATTAATTTATTCTTTCACGATTCTTATGTTTTTTCATACTATACTATGAAAGGAGAATTTTTATGTATAATACATATAATCCTTACTCTAGTGGCAACGATAGACTTATTGGTGGGGGTTTTTTAGCACCATTCTTATTAGGAGGCGTCACCGGGGCCCTTTTAACACCAGCTTTTAGACCTTATCCTTACTATCAACCTTATCCTTACTACCGTCCATACCCTTATTATCCAGCACCATACTATCGACCTTTTTATTAATAATTGGTTACATAAACAAAAAAACATATGAAGTTCATATGTTTTAATTTTAAAATAAAGTTGAAATTTTAGGTATTAATAATACCGCTATAAATAAGATGACAAACAATATAATTACTAAAATCAAACCGTTGCGACTACGATTAACATGTTCGTTTTCTGTAATTTCAGCCACTTCAGGTTTTGGTGTCTCGAATGGACTATATTTCGTAGTATGTGATAAAGCTTCTTCCATTGCTTCATCTTTGTTAATTTCAGCATCCAATTTTTCAATGACATTTTTATCATAAGTCTGCAAAGGTGTCTCAGGAACAATTTCAATATCCTGACTATTTTCACTATTATATAAACTTGAAATAAAGGCCTTAGTTACTTCTTCAGTATCAAGATAAGGGTTTTTGGCGCCAACCTTTCCAGTAATTGTGTAGTCTAAATCTTCAATAACTGTTTCAGCTACATCTTTATTATACTCTTCTACTTCTTGCATAAAATCTTGTCTTATTTTACTGTTTTCTACTTCCATCTCACGCATTTGACTTTCGACTGGAGTTGAAGACTCTAAAGCCATTTCTTCATTTATATCAAATAAATAATCGATTTCTTCAACTGGTTTTTCCCAAACTATATTTTCTTTTTCTTCATTAATAGGACTACCAAAAAGTGACTCAGTTACTTCTTCAGCATCAGTTGGGATTATTATATCTTCTTGAATTGGCTCATTGGTAGATGTTGAATCCCCATTTGTTTCAGGGGTCATGTTAAATTCTTCTATATCAAT
>LFRM01307137.1_pt1 | contig 11305 bp, 10 predicted proteins | sample 618341 | NCBI WGS metagenome assembly LFRM01 (sample SAMN03654438, study PRJNA283298) | anaerobic digester metagenome | isolation source: pool of bioreactors CSTR01a, CSTR02a, and CSTR03a thermophilic anaerobic... | place: Denmark: Kgs. Lyngby | collected 2014-05-21
ATGGGATGAATTGTAGCCACATACCACGCTTTTTTACCCGAAAGTTGTATTGTCTCAGATATGGTTTCTATTTGAAAATGATTAGATAAAGGTATTTCCGTGGAGGGATTGGTTATGATAGTAGTAAATTGTGACCGTTTATTTATTGCTTTAGATGGAATACTGCTTGTATAATGCAGTTCACCTAATATGTCTTGCGTAACGGTTACTTCCGTATCGATAGTAGGCTGATAAGGGATAAAAGCAGCAGCAAGAAACAGGCTAAGCAAAGCCAATCCGATAAACATAGTTCCATGAGTTATTAAAATTGGCGGAATTTGTCCGATAATATTTCTAACTTTCTCACTACGAAGTTCTATTTGTTTATTTTCTTCCATATTCTTTATTTGTTATACGAAACCTAAATCTGAGAATTAAGAGTAGCGTAGTGTTTTATCAAAAGCTAATTACCCAACTCCAACTGATTTTTCACCAATTCATAATATTTCCCTCGTTTTGCCGTTAACTCCACGTGTGTTCCAATTTCGGCAATTTGTCCGCCATCCAATACAACAATCTGATCGGCATGCTTTACGGTGCTAAGTCGGTGCGCCACTACTATTACCGTTTTTCCACGGTAAAACTCAGAAAGATTCTCCACAATTGCTTTCTCGTTATTCGCATCCAAGGCATTGGTTGCTTCATCTAAAAAGATATATTGTGGATTTTTATATACCACTCGCGCAATCAAAATACGTTGTCGCTGTCCTTGGCTCACTCCCTGTCCGTCTTGTCCTATTTTTGTGTTATATGCCAATGGCAATGCTTCCACATAATCGGCTATATTAGCTACACGGGCAGCATAACGCAATCTCTCCAAATCGATATCATCGTCAGAAATTGCAATGTTTCGAGCAATAGTGTCTGAAAATAGATAACCCTCTTGCATTACTGTACCACATTGACTGCGCCACCATGTCAAGTTGAATGTCGATAAGTTTTCATTGCCTATAGAAATTTCGCCTTGGTTAGGTTCGTAAAATCCTAGCATCAGTTTTATTAACGTAGTTTTTCCACTTCCGCTGGCTCCTACAATGGCTGTTACTCCATTTTTTGGAATGGTAAGGTTGATGTCATTCAGCACATAATCCGGACGTGCGCCGTCATACTTGAAAGAAAGATCTTGAATATGTATGTCTGCATTCACATCCGATATTTGTGTTTTATTGCGATCCTCGTTCTCTTCTTTTTGTTGCGTATGAATCTCATTCATACGATCGAGACTGATGCTCACATCCTGCCATTGATAAATAAAGCCCATAATTTGCTCCACTGGACTATTAAGTTGACCAATAATATATTGTATGGAGAGCATCATCCCCAACGTGAGATCGCCACCAATCACAGCGGTTGCAGCCAACACCGTTACCAAAATGTTCTTCAATTCATTAATAAAGATACCACCTGCTTCTTGATTTTGTCTTAAATTGAGCAATTGCATGTTCACATCAAACAAGTCGGCTTGTACATCTTCCCACTCCCACCGTTTGCGCTGCTCGCATCCTTGCAGTTTAATCTCCTGCATTCCAGTGATTAGTTGATATACCACGTTTCGGTTGATGCCTTGTTGTTCAAACATTTTATAATCCAACAGACGCCGTTTTTTCAGAAATACCAGAATCCAGATACCATAGACAATACTACCAATGATAAACACAATGAAAATTGGAACATGGTAAATAAATAAAACCAAAGAGAAGATGATAAACGTGAACGCCGAGAAGATAATGGTAATGGTTTGATTGGTAAGAAAGTTCTCTATGCGACGATGGTCTTCGATGCGTTGTAACAGGTCGCCCGTGAGTTTCGTATCAAAAAACTTCATGGGCAACTTCATTAGTTTAATAAAGAAGTCTGAAATAAGCGACACATTGATACGTGTGCTAATATGTAATAATATTTTACGGCGAATAAAATCGATTGTGGTACGACTAAATAGCAACATCATTTGCGCTATAAGCACCAACCAGATAAAATGGATATCTTTCCCCTGTATTCCAGTATCTACAATAGCTTGCGTGAGAAACGGAAAAATAAGTTGAAGGACACTGCCAATAAATAGCCCAAGTACTAATTGATTAAAAAAGCGTTTATACCTTATAATGTATTTCCATAAGAATTTCAACCTGTTTTCAGATGGTTTTTTATCACCTTCCCCTTCGTAAAACAGTTCTGTTGGTTCTAATAACAAAGCAACTCCTTTTTCCTCTCCGTTAGTTTGTGTACTTACCCAATGAGAGCAAAACTCCTCCTTAGTGTATGTAAGTAACCCTTTGCCCGGATCGGCAACGTATATTTCATAGCATTTGCGTTTTTTCTTTATCTTATACACCACCACAAAATGCTCTTGATTCCAATGCACAATGCAGGGGAGCAAAGCTTTTCCGGCTAATTTTTCAAAAGTAAGCCGACCACCCACAGTTTTAAAGCCAATATTTTCGGCAGCTTTACTGATTCCCAATAACGACACTCCGTCACGCCCAATAAAAGAATTATCGCGCAAATACTCCAACGTATATTGCTTTCCGTAATGTTCGGCAATCATGCTTAAACATGCGGGACCGCAGTCCATGGCGTCGGGTTGGTGAGTGAAAGGAAAGTTTTTCATAATCTCAATTAAAATGTTCCCGCATCCTTATCCTCATTCATCATTGTACGTTTAGTCGAATAATCCTTACCTTTATTGAAGTTCCAACTCACACCCAATACGATCATTGACTTGTTGTCATAAATCTTTGTGTCACGTTGGTTAAAAGCCAAACTGCCTGGCAATGTCTCACGATAATAGTGCGATGGTGTAAATGCCCAAAGCAGCCCTGCCGAAAATGATAATCTGTTATTGTATTTGTAGCGTGCCATAAAGTTAGATTGATTCTCATCTCTCACAAGATAAGCACCCTCTAAATTATTTGATGTAAATCTATATTCATAGGACAGCATCCATTTTTGAGTTTGAAAAACTGCATATATATTAATAGGCACATACCAATTGTATATGTTTCCCACAAGATTACTTTTTAATTGCTGACGCACAAACTGTGCAGATGTCCTGATTGAAAAGATATCCGTGCCAAAGGGTTTAATTTGTCCTGCAACGTATCCACCAAACTGCTGTGCATATATGGCATTTTCTTTTGTCAAGGCAATGTAGTTATTCTCCTCATCATGTGTGAAGTATTGATTAATGGCCTTGTCGGTATAATTATACACTATTGCAGCATCCAAATTCAAAAACCGATTGTTGTGTGTGTAGATAAATCCGCCTCCTGTTCCAGTTGCGTTTTGCAACAATGGGTTACCTTTTGAAATAATATCAGAAGTGATAACTTGTGCATTGTTACTTAAATCTGACACTGATGGTAATTTCGAATCTCGCTGTAGTAGTAAGCGAAGTGTGTTATGGTTGTTTATTTGGTAACCCAACATTGCCAATGGTGTAAATACAAACTGATTGTACTCGTTAGAATAGCTTTTGTTTGTCAAGTATTTACCTCCCAAACTAATGCGATAAAGCAATTTGTTTTTCATGCCTGACAACTCGGTGTAGAGGTATTGCTCTGTATAACGAGATTCGTAGTTGAAGGAGCCAAGCAGGTTGTTGATATCTGAATCGAGCCAGCTGGCATCTAATCTATAACCCAAATTCCAACCTGTAAGTCCAAACTTTTTGGTATATGCCACTTCGCCAATGATAGATTGCTTTCGGTTTTCAAGCTTCATTTCATCTTTCAGTGTTTGTTCCTGTGAAGGTTGTAGATATTCATAAGCATTGTCCTCAACAGATGTACGAAACATAGTGCCTACTATATTGGCAGATATTTCGCTTTTGTTGGGCAATGCTTTCCAATAATAGACATCCGCTACAGGGCTTATAATATCTGTATTGCTTTCATTTGTTCCCTTGAAAGAGGTTTTGTCATTGCCAAATGTATTACTTATTGCAGATGTTCCATCTTCAAAACGTGTCTCAAAGTTAGGTCTTAGTGACACTTGAAAGATATAATTATCCATTAATTGATTGGTGTATTTCAGTCCGATAGTATGGGTAGTGTAACCAAACTTATTTTTTCTAAAATAAAAGCTCTCACGCTCCTCATCATTTAAATTGTATCTATACACATCTTCATTTTCTCTGTCTTTGTAATCACGGTAGCTTATACGGTATTCAAGCGAGAATTGATTTCGTGCGCTATTGTAACCAAAATATGCATTGTCGTTACCAAAACCTGTAGTCACAGCGTGCGACAAATCTACACCTCCACCATAACCATCATTTAAAGAACGAGTAATGATGTTTGCTACAGCACCTGCTCCTGCATAACGTGCAGGAGGAAAATCGTAATACTCCACACGCAATACTTTGTCGGGCGGGAGCAATTTTAAGTCATTGTCAGTAGAGGCAACTCCATTTATAAGGATTAGTAGCGAAGCACCTTTCAATGTCTTTATGTTTTGAGATTGAGCATCTATCATCAGCTCTGGAAGATTTTGAAGCAAGTCTTTTGAATAACGTGCAGACTTTACATCCTGTGATGTGAAGGTATAACTTGCTTTGTCTATATACTGTCGACGCAATTGCCCTTCTACAGTTACTTCTGATAACATCTGAGTATCTTGTTCCAATGTAAAGTCTCTCTTCAGAAAATCGCCACTCGAAGGCATTACTACACGCATTGGTTGAGACAGTGTTTTGTATCCCAAATACGAAATTACAAGATGATAACGTCCCATCTCCAGATATTCAAACAAGTAGTTGCCTTTTAAATCACTTACAGTGCCGGCAATCATCTTTGTAGTATCTGATGCACTATACAAAACTATATTGGCAAATTCTACAGGAGTGGGTTTATCGTTATCTAATGTTGTAATTGTTCCACGCATCTCAACCTGCGAATAAAGATGGGTGGTTACAACAATTGATAGTAAAAGGAGGAATATAATACGTTTCATTCTTAATTAATTAGTGTCTGTGTGGAAGTGTGTTGTTTTATTTATTATAGGGCAACAAACTTATAGCTCTAAAATGGGGATCAGCAGCTTCATCTCCTGCATTAAGTCTGATATTCAACACGCCATCATATAACGATGCTTCAAAATTTGATAAATCATAATAAACCATGCATTTAGCATCAGTTATAGGGAGATCTTTAAGTTTTGTAAATAGAGTTACATCTAAATTAAATCCATTTACCATCAAACGTACCGACCCTCCATCTTTAGTCATTATATCATTATTAACTATTTCCAAGTCGGGCAACATCTCAATCATTTGTACAATGGTTATGTTTTTTTTATCTTCAAACGTATCGGGCGTAAACGATTGTTTCTCTACAGGATTTTCATACCCCTCATCAACAACCAATTGGGTATGGGTAGAAATGTCTCCAAATTTTATTTTCCCGCTATTAGGTCTCGAAATAAATGCTTGTTCATCAATACCTGGTGCACTTACCTTTACAATATATTTGCTGTAGGTGTCTAATCCTTTTATCGCATAACTCCCATTAATTGCTGATATAGTTATAGCTACAATTTTATCGGGATTATCCAACTCGTAAAACTTAATGGTTGCAAAAGGTATCATGATCTGTTTTTCAGCGCTATTTTTAAAATATACGTATCCTAAAAAAAACAGTTCGCTTTGAGCTTTTACAGTATTAATTGTGAAGATTGTGAGTAGCAATGCTACGAGGGTGATTTTTGTTTTCATATCTATTCAGTTTTATATTAAGTTTTGATTTTTGCTTTTATCATTTTATTATTGAAATTGTGAATAATATAATCTTGCATTGTAAAATCATTTGTTAATGCACACAATATTTCATTTTTACTTTCTAGACGATTTTGAGTGCAAATTCCTGGACACGAAGGCAATAGCTTACATCTTTTGCAGTTATTAGCAATCCGAATGTTCAACCTATCCATAAGTTTATCAGTCTTCCAATTTATAATACCCTCTTTAGTTAAAACACCCTCGCTGTGTTTATCAATAAAATCTCTTGCTGTACATTTAAAAACTTTACCGTCGTAATTGATTACTGCTTGATTGTAGTTGTCGGCATAGCATGTACTTCCTAAACGATTGTTAAGCCCCATAAAACGAACAATAAACAGCTTACTGTTTGCATATCGAATAAATTCAAAAAGACGTGATTTGTTAATTGAATTGCCGTCCACCTGCCATACTTTATGCAATGATAAAACTGTTTTCTTTCTGTCACAAAAATCCAAATCGTGAATAAGTGATTCCAATTGAACAAATGTTTCATTAGAGAAATTAATACGAACGTTTATAAAACAACTTTTCAATTCAGCATTAATACGTTTTATATTTTCAATGATTGAATGATAAGTTCCTTTTCCATCAATTTTTCTTATCCTAATAGCATTATGATCTATTATATTGCCGTCGATAGTAATTTGAAAAGAGACATTGCAATCTTTTAATTTTTCTAATAAGCTCTTAGTAATTACAGTTCCATTAGTTGTGAAATGAATGTATATTTTGAAAATATATTCTTTAGATAACTCTTTTATTTTTTCAATAAGTTTAATTATTATTTGAGGCCTTAATAGTGGCTCTCCACCAAAAAACTTTAAGTTTAAAGATTCAAAAGGCTCAATTGAAAGCTTATATTTTAAATGATTTATTATACTTTCTAAAATCTCATTTGACATTTTAGATTTTGGTATATGACTTTCATAACAATACCAGCATTTTAAATTACAGTCTAATGTTGGATTAATGGTCAAGTCATAATTACTTTTTGAGAAACGTCTTCTAAGGCACAAATTTTCATATAAAACAATTTCATCAACATCCATATCTACAATGAATCCATTATCTTTAAGAGTAATAAAGATATTTGGAAAATCATTTTTCAATTCTGATAAATTTAATTTATTGTTACAGAAAAAAGGATTAATCTTTTTCTTATCTAATACTAAATAAGCATTGCTAAATGAATTATAAAATAAGACAATTGTTTCTTGATGAATATAGTAGTTATAATAACTTTCTTTCATATTGTTGTAAATTTAAAAATAAGTTCAGTAAACTACACTGAACTTATTTTAGTTTTATGAGCTATCAATTACCACAACTATCATTAGTGCAACCATCATTAGTGCAATCACAATTACCACAATTAAGATTAAAGTCTGGAATGTCTTTAATAATTTTAATAATATCTTTCCAATTGAATCCACCACTAATTACAGCTAATTCTTCGTCACTTTCAAAGCAGTCCATAATCTCACTGTCGAATTTTATAATCCCAAGTGATTTTTTATTTATTTTCATCTCTGTCTTCGTTTTTATTATCCTTCCACCTATGTATAGTTTCATCGAGTATCAGGAAATTTTATAAAATAATTCGTCTTTCTCGTTTAATTTAATACAGCTCGACAGCTACACAACCTAATTGCATTTTTTGCTTTCAGAAGCTTCCGATAAAATCAATTTTTCAAACTCGTTGTTGTTTGAGTTTACCGTGTTTTTGTTATCTTTGCAGTGCCTTTTCTTGTTTTAGGGGTTAAACATCTAGTTGACTACGCATTAATTTGATTGTTTCGCATTCCTGGCAAGGGAAGGCTTTTATTATATCTCTTGACCTCTATTAAGAGGGGGAAAGAGAGTCTTGTGGGTTCTAAAACCACGACTAATTTTATTCTCTTTACTAGCAACGGTTTGGTGCATAATGTTCATATAAATAACTGCTAATTATAAATATTTGAATTATATTTTCAAATTAGGATGTATAAAGAGGTCTCATATCTATAATCTGACCACTGCTGTTTTTCTTTACTCGATAGGGTATGCCATTAATATAAATTACAACATATTGTTCTTCGCCATTGGCGGATCCACCTTTTATGGCGATCAACATATTTTCATTGAATAAGTTACAATCATCAAAAACCAATGGATCAAAAGACATTTTCTTTTTCATAAGACATTATTTTTTATGAATTTTACACTTCGACAAATATGAGAATTCATTTTGGAATCCTTTCTAACCAACGCCTAACATCTATCTAACCAATCTAATAGGGAGCATGGATTTAGTGTTATTTAACTATAAACAAAAGTTTTCTCCCTAGATTAGTCGCCCCCTCTAATTATATTCATAATTTTTGAACTTGACTTTAGACTTTTTCTATCTATATTTGCAATGTGAGTTAAGATATTCTTTATGAGAAAAAACATCCTACTAGTAGTATCTATAATTGTAGTTGTCTTGCTTGTCTTTTCGCAGACAATGTGGGTGCAACTATTGATAAAACGCGACAAAGAACGTTTCGAGATGCAACTGACGCAAACCTTACTGAATATTACCTCTTTTTGTCTTTCAAATGAAATAGCAGGAAAACTAGAAGAGCTAAGTTTTGAAATATCACCTATTCACCCTGATGAAATAAACCCTGATGAAATTGTCAAAGGTTCTTTTGATACCAAAGAATTCAAATCGGATAAAAACATAGGGAGCTTTTTAGTAGGTGCTTTTGCTGAGGATCTATTGGATGCAAACAAAATACCATTGGAGCCAATTGATTCGCTTTTCAGAAAAGAATTTGCTCACTACCATGAAATTGCAGCCTACTCGATGAGCATACAAAAGAATGATTCTGCAATGCGTGAACTACGTGTGGGACACAAAGCGCAAACCATTTTGAAGGATACTACAAATGGTGTATTTGTAAATATTCCTTTAGGCGGAAGCAACACCTATACATACAAAGCTCACGTGATTTTTAAACCAACCATTTTCACACAACGTTTACTTTCCGTGACTACACTAGCGGCTTTAGCGGTTGTTCTGATCTCCCTGCTTTTGCTGTATCAATTGCTACAACTGCGAAGAAAAACGGAAGAGTTAGATGCCCACAAGAGAGCTGTTCGCGGTATTGTGCACGACCTCAAATCGCCCCTCACTTATATCTATACCCTATTGGGAGTATTCGAGAAAAGAGAAACGGTGGAAGAAAAGAGAGAGATGTTTTCGACCTCAAAAGTTAGGGTGAAGTATCTGTCCGATAAAATTGAAATGATTCTATCTGCCATAAAGAGTAAAAGCAACCGATTGCAAATACACGCCGAGTCATATTCCGTTGCAGACAGGTGCAATGAGATTATGAATGAGTTAGAAGTTATATATGCCGGGAAACAAATTGATTACTCCATTGAACCAGAAAGAGGGTGCACCATAATGGCAGATCCAATATACTTTGATGCTTGTGTGCGCAACTTGCTGGACAATGCTGTGAAATATTCTGGAGATAACCCACACGTCAAGATTACTTGTGTTGTAGATAACAAACAACAGGTACACCTCTCGATTGCCGATAAAGGAAAGGGTATTCCCAAATCAGAGCAAAAAAATATATTCAAAGAGTTCTATCGACCCACCACCAACTCATCCGTAAAAAGTCATGGCATTGGTCTTGCTTTCACAAAACAAGTTATTCAGGCCCATTCGGGCAAGTTACTCATAGAAAGTACTGAGGGTAAAGGAACTATTTTCACCATTGTACTACCCCAATAAATATCAATATATGAAACCAACAAAAGTAATATTAGTGGACGATGATACCCATTTAGGTAATTTGATCAGCATGGAGCTTACCGCTGATGGGTATAAAGTGCATTATCAAAATTCTCTCACTGGTATAAAAGGCATCATCGAATCATTCGAACCCGACATTTTGGTGTTTGATGTTGAGATAGGTGAAGACGACGGTATAATAAGCGCAACAGATATTCTGGAAACCTACCCATCAATGCCTATACTGTTTATATCGTCTCATATAGATATTGATGATATAAAACGTGGCGTGAGTGGTGGCGGTGTTGGATATATTCGCAAACCTTTTGATATGGAAGAATTGAAAGTATATATTGAACGATTTGCGCTTACCCAAAAAGATGAGACACCTATCAATGAAATTGGAAGTTACTCCTTAAATCTTGAAACACGTGATTTATTCCATAACGATACTTTTATAAGACAATTGAGCCCGCTTGAATTCAACATGCTACAGCTGCTAATGCAAAACCGGAACAACATGGTTTCTTATGAGGAAATTTCAGCTAAAGTGTGGAACAAAGAATATCCCAAAACAGAGGCCAGTATGAACAACCTAATTTCAAGATTGAGAAAGTTATTGGAGGGTGATTCATCTGTTTGTATTCAAACAATTAAAAATGTTGGATATAGGCTTGTTATGTAGGTGAGTTTGTTTGCGATAATTAAGTTCATACATATTTAGCAACACTTCGACACCGTATAGTAAACAGTTATTTATAAAAAGAACTGCGCCCATGGAGTTTAATATCCTAAGGAAGCTGATTGCCAACTTTAATCAACTTGTTTCGCGCGATGATATTCTCTATGCTGCCTGGGAAGGTCAAACGGAATATTACAACAATCAAAGCTTGAACAATTATATTCGCCGTTTGCGCAACTTGCTGGAGCATAATAGCAATCTGATAATACTGCTGCATAAAGGGGTGGGGTATAGTTTGGTGGAGCAGTAAGAAAGGTTAGCTTCTTTTATCTTCATTGTTTAACTATAGAAAAACTAAAATCTTAAACTCTTCAGAAAGCCAATAACAATACATCAAGTCTGTTAAATAACCATAGAAAGATAAGCGTTAAATTTGATATCTGTGTAAGTTGTATGCATGCAAATACAAGAATCAAACTCTTTTGATAAATGATTTTTGCGCTAATAATAATATATTATAGTTACTTTTGAGCTTGAATTACAAACAAACAGACAATGAAAACAAGTATTAGGCTCAACGATATGCAATTTTATGCCTATCATGGTGTATTAGCGCAAGAAACAAAAGTTGGTAATAACTATGTGGTGAATATTTGTATGACGGCCGATTTACTGCGTGCATGCGAATCCGACAATGTAGATGATACTATAAGTTATGCGGTTGTATACAACTTGGTGAAAACCGAAATGGAGCAACCTTCTAAATTGTTGGAGCATGTGGCAATGCGCATTTATAAATCTATAAAGAGCAATTTTCCTCAGATTACAGCACTAGAAGTTCGCTTGGCAAAAAACAATCCTCCTATAAGTGGAGATGTGAAATCGGCCGAGATAATAATTAGTGAATAACATTCATTGTCATTTATATAGAAGTTCTAAGCGTGAAATAATATGCTACTCTTATAGATTTTGTATCTTTGCATAAATAGTCTTTGCAATAAAATGCCAAATACTGCGTTACTCTAGTTTTTGAAACAGT
>LFRM01232525.1_pt1 | contig 11303 bp, 7 predicted proteins | sample 618341 | NCBI WGS metagenome assembly LFRM01 (sample SAMN03654438, study PRJNA283298) | anaerobic digester metagenome | isolation source: pool of bioreactors CSTR01a, CSTR02a, and CSTR03a thermophilic anaerobic... | place: Denmark: Kgs. Lyngby | collected 2014-05-21
CTGCTCGTGGACGCGGCGCCGGAGGACTTCCTCGAGGTCAAGCGGCTCGTCGAATCTCTCGACATCATGCCGCAGCAGGTGCACATCTCGGTGCTCATCGCGGAAATCGCCAGCGGCGACGCGGAGACGCTCGGCGTGGCGATCACGGCGCTCAACGCGCCGGATTCGGTGGGGGACAACGCCTTCGCCGGCGCCTCGCGCCTTCACGCGGACTCGGCTTCGGGCGACGGCATTCTCAGTTCGATTTCGCAAGGCGTCTTCGGCGAGGGGCTCACTTTCGGCATCGCGCATGGCTCGCACCTCGACGCCGCGGGCAACATCGTCGCCGACTACCCCGCGATCTTCAACCTCGACATGATCCGCCGCAACAGCAAGGTCAAGATCCTCTCCGACACGTCGCTGGGCGCGCAGAACAACCATCCCGCCGAAGTGGCGATCGTCGACAACATCGGCGTGCTCGAGTCCACCGTGAGCGGTTCGGGCGCGGATCGCGACTTCATCCAGAACATCAAGCGCATGGACGTCGGGGTCAAGGTCAACATGACGCCCTACATCATCCCGGGCGGACTGGTGAAGGTGGAGCTCGAGCCGAGCATCGAGGCGGTGACGGACACGGGCGGCTCGGACCAGTACGTGCCGACGATCTCGAAGCGGATGGTCAAGACGACGATGACGGTGCCCGACGGGCAGACGATCGTGATCGCGGGCCTCACTCGCAACGACGAGAGCGAAATCAAGAAGAAGGTGCCGCTGCTGGGCGACATTCCGCTGCTTGGCTGGCTGTTCCGCTGGAATTCGAAATCGGCGACGAAGACCAACATCCTGATCTTCGTGACGCCCACGATCATGACGGACGTGGCGGACGCCGTCGCGGTCCGCCAGGCGCTGGAGGCGAAGAGCGGCATCGTCGCCGAGTCGCTGGCCGAGGAGCTCAAGGCGCCGGCCCCCGAGAAAGAGGAACATGGAAACGAGCATTGACACGCGCTGCGTGCAGGGCGGCTGGAAGCCGAAGACGGGCGAGCCCCGCGTCCTGCCCATCGTCCAGAGCACGACGTTCAAGTACGACAGCGGCGAGCACATGGGCAAGCTCTTCGCCCTCGAAGCGAGCGGCTATTTCTACTCCCGGCTGCAGAACCCGACGTGCGACACCGTCGCCGCGAAGATCTGCGAACTGGAGGGCGGCGCGGCCGCGATGCTCACGTCCTCCGGGCAGGCGGCGAACTTCTTCGCCATCTTCAACATCGCCGGGGCGGGCGATCACATCGTGACCTCCGCCGCGCTCTACGGGGGGACGTCGAATCTCTTCACCGTGACGATGAAGCGCATGGGCATCGACTTCACGCTCGTCGATCCCGATCTGCCGGAGGTTGATCTGGCCAAGGCTTTCCGGCCGAACACCAAGGCCGTTTTCGCCGAGACGCTCTCGAACCCCTCGCTCGTCGTGCTCGACATCGAGAAGTTCGCGCGCCTCGCGCATGCGCACGGGGTGCCGCTCATCGTCGACAACACGTTCGCGACTCCGGTCAACTGCCGCCCCTTCGACTTCGGCGCGGATATCGTCACGCATTCGACGACCAAGTACATGGACGGCCACGCCGTGCAGATCGGCGGCGCGATCGTGGACAGCGGCGCCTTCGACTGGATGCGGCATGCGGCCCGATTCCCGGGGCTGTGCGCACCTGATCCGAGCTACCATGGCATCGTCTACGCCGAGCGCTTCGGCGAGGCCGGCTACATCATGAAGGCCGTCGCCCAGCTCATGCGCGACCTCGGCTCCTGCGCCGCGCCGATGAACGCCTTCCTTCTCAACTTGGGGCTCGAGTCCCTCCACCTGCGCATGGCGCGGCACTGCGCGAATGCGCAGACGATCGCCGAGCGCCTGGAGTCGCGTGCCGACGTGGCGTGGGTCAACTATCCCGGTCTCCCGAGTTCGAAGCACCACGCGCTGGCCCTCAAGTACATGCCCCGCGGCACGTGCGGGGTGATCGCGTTCGGTCTGAAGGGCGGGCGCGCCTTCACCGAGGCGTTCATGGACCGGCTGAAGCTCGTGGCGATCGTCACGCATGTCGCGGACGCCCGCACCTGCATTCTCCACCCCGCCAGCCACACGCACCGCCAGCTTTCCGAGGCGCAGCTCGCGGAGGCGGGCGTACCGGCGGATTTGATCCGGCTTTCGGTCGGCATCGAGGGCGTGGACGACATCTTCGCGGACATCGTGCAGGCGCTGGAGGCGGCGAGAACGGCATGAGCGGAACTTTGAAAATCGGCGTTCTCGGCTCGGGCTCCGGCTCGAACATGCAGTCCATCCAGGACGCGATCGAGGCCGGTTCGCTCGACGCGCGGATCGTCAGCGTCGTCTCCGACGTGCCGGACGCCGGCATCCTCCGCCGTGCCGAGCGGCACGGGCTTGACGCGGCGTATCTCGACCCCGCGCCGTTCAAGACGAAGCTCGATGGCGAGGCCGAGGCGCGCACCATCGCGCATCTGGAGCGCCGCGGCGTGGAAGTCGTGGTGCTGGCGGGCTTCATGCGCATCGTCAAGCCCGGGCTGCTCGCCCGCTTTCCCGACCGCGTGCTCAACATCCATCCGGCGCTGCTGCCGGCGTTCACGGGCATCGCCGCCTGGCGCCAGGCGCTCGACTACGGCGCGAAGGTCGCGGGCTGCACCGTGCATTTCGTGGACGCCGGTACGGACACGGGGCCGATCATCCTGCAGCGCGCCGTACCGGTGCTCGAGGACGACACGCCGGAGTCATTGCACGCCCGCATCCAGGCGCAGGAGCACGAGGCGTATCCCGAGGCCCTGCGGCTGATGGCGGCGGGGAGGCTGCGCGTCGAAGGCCGGCGCGTACGCATCCTGCCCTGATCAGCGGAACCTGCGCGCCTGGTCGTTGAGCTGGTCCGCCATCTGGGCGCGATCCTTCTTCGTCTCCTCGGCGAGGACGCCGTTGTAGGTTCGGACGATTTCCGCGGCCCGGGCGAACTGGCGCTCTTCGATGTAGGGGCGGGTCTCCGCCCGCAGCGCGTTGAGGACGTTTTCGACATGTCGTTCGCGCGACTTGCGCAGGGCTTCGCAACGCTCGGAGATCCGCTGTCTCAAGGCGGCGTGGGCCGAGTCCTCGAGCGGGTTCAGCAGGTCGTGGTAGCGCGCGATGGCCTTGGAGTAGTCTTCGGGTTTGATGCGCAGGTGGTTCTCGATTTCCATCATGCCGATCTCCGCGGCCTGGGCCGTGCGCTGGATCGAGGCCCGGTGCTGGCAGAGGCCGATCCAGGCGATCACGCCGGTTGCGGCGAGGATGGCGNNCGTGGGGCGCCACCGGTGCCGGCGGGGCTTCGGGCGCATCGGAAGCTGAAAACGCCGAAAGGACGGATGCCACGGGCCTCGACGCATGCGTGGACGCGCTGGAGAGCGAGGCCGGAGACGCGGCAGCCGGCGCCGAGGCGGATGTCTGAACGGTGGCGAGGAAACGGGCTCGAGCCGCGTCGCGCATGGGCGAGCGTCGCAACGTGCTGCGGGTGGTGGCTGGATTGATTTCTCCCAGTTTCAGAGGACGGTTCTGTCGGAGGTTCTCGATCTCGTCGATGACGTCGCTCCAGCTGTCGTAGCGGTCCGCGGGGTTCTTGCAGAGGAGGCGTTCGAGGAAATCGCAGAAGCAGGGCGAGAGCTGGGCGTTGAGGTCGAAGGGGTCGGCGTCCTGGAGATTGACCTGCGCCTCCATCATGGCGGCGAGGTCCTGGTCGTGGAAAAGTCGGCGACCGGTGCACATGTGGTAGAGCGTGGCGCCGAGGGAGTACATGTCGGTCTGGATGAACAGCTCTTCGGAGCCCATTGCCTGTTCAGGCGAGATGTACGCCGGGGTTCCGAAGACGAAGGACTCTTCTGCCGCCATCCGCCTGGCCTGCAGGGTGAACATGCTTTTGGAGAGGCCGAAGTCGGTCACCTTCACGGAGCCGTCGGCATCGATCATGATGTTGTCGGGCTTGATGTCGCAATGGATGAGCCTCTGGCGCTCCCAGGCGTAGGCGAGGGCGCTGGCGACGCCGGCGGACACGAAGAGGCATGCGTCTTGCGGAATGTAGCCGCGATTGGCGATCCAGGAGGCGACGGTGTAGCCGTCGACGTATTCCATCACGAAGCAGAAGCGGTCGTTGCGGTAGAAGGCGTCGTAGACCTGGACGATGCCCGGGTGGTTCATGCGCGCGGCGACACGCGCCTCGGACTGGAAGCGGTCGATCTCCTCGTCGGAGGTGCATTGATCGGGGGAGAGCACTTTGATCGCGACCCAGCGGTCGAGCGAGATCTGCCGCACTTTCCAGACAGTGGCCATGCCGCCCTGGCCGATGCGCCGGGCCTGGTCGTAGCCGTCGAATCTGAGAATGTCGCCTCCGTTACCTTCCATATCCATCGCCGCCGCAGGTGGTGCAGATCACGATGCCTTGTGCGCCGCACACGAGGCAGTCCCGTTCGTTTTTGTCCTTGCCGGTGCCTTTGCAGGCTCTGCAGGCGATCGTGCCTTCCGCATGGCACTTGGAGCAGGCCTTGCGCTCGCCGCCGCCCTTGCAGGCGGAGCAGGCGACGGCGCCGGTGCCGCCGCACGTCTCGCAGGCGACTTCGCCGATGCCCTTGCAGTCCGGGCAAGGCGTGAAGCGCGAACCCGGAGCAGGCGCGATGCGGCCCTGGGTCGCGGCAGTGCGCGGCTGGGGCCTGTTTTCGATCCGTCCGTCCTTGCAGTCGCGGTTGGCGCATTTCACCACGCGGGCGCCGCCGCAATCGTCGCACCCGCAGCGGCCGTAGCCGGCGCATTCGGGGCAGGGGTCGGCGCTGTTGCGGCGGAGCAGCGCCTGCTGCTTCGCGGTGGCCGCGGCGTCCAGTTCGGATGCGATCCATGCATTGCCGTTCTTGACCCGTGCGGCGAGGAGCGAGGCCTCGGCGAAGCGCTGGCGCCCGGCGGCGATGATCGAGCGCAATTCGGAGGCGGAACGGATCTTGACGATCGACCCGGCGCCTCCGCAGCGCCGGCAGGAGATGCGGCCCGCCTTCATCGTGACGGACTTGCCGTCGAGGGCGGCGAGTTCGCGGATGTCGTCTTCGAGCCCCAGGCCGTTGCAGCGCGGGCAGACGACGCGCGCGCTGAACAGGGCGTTGCGCGCGGCGGCGATCCCGGCATGGATCTGTCGGCGTTCCTCCTCGGTCACGGCGGAAGATGGGAAGGCGGCGAAGACGGCCTTGGCGTTCGCCAGCGCCGCGAGGGCGCGCGCGGCGCCTTCGGGCGTCGCGAGGGAACCGGCGGTGGCGGAGTGCAGATCTTCGCGGACGATGCGGGCTGCGACATCGGCGGCGGCGGGCGCGCTTGAGGCCTCGGGCGCCGCGGCTTCCGCCGGGGGCGTCTCCGCCGCTGGATTTCGGGCGGAAGCGGCGGCGGTCTTCTCGAGGGGCGCACCGCAGTGTTGGCAGAAGTTCCCGCCGGAGGATTCATGCGAGCAGGCGGGGCAGACGACGAGGCTCTGGGCGATGGCCCCGCACGCAAGAAGACATGCGGCGGCCAGCGAGACGATTTTTCTGAAATCGGGGTGGCTCATGGGGGGAGAGGCTCCTCGGCGAATGTTCGACTGGCCAACATCCTATCACAAACGCGCGACGATGAAAAGCCGGTCCGATCATATCCCGACGACCGGGAAAGTCCACAACCTCTCCCCTTGACGACGAACGCCAAAAAGAGTAGTTTATTCACCAAAGAACTCATTCTATTCACCTGTGAATTCAAAAGTGACAAGCGCCGGCGTCCACAACGTTCCGGCATTGGAAAAGGCGATGCGGATCCTCGAAGCGCTGGCCGCAGGAAACGGCGGCGGGGGCTCGGCGGCGATCAGCCAGCGGCTCGGCATCAGCCAGAGCACGTGCTACCGCACGCTGCAGACGTTCGAAGCCGCCGACTGGATCCGGAAGACCGGCGACGACGGCTACGCGCTCTCGTTCGGCCTTCTGCCCATCGCCCGCGCGCTCCAGGGCGTTGACCACGTCGTCGCCCTGCTGCGCGCGCCCATGGAGCGGCTGGTCGAGGCCACCCGGCTTTCGGTTAAGCTCTCCGTTCGCCAAGGGCACGACCAGGTCACCCTCGCCCGCGTGGAGTCCCCGAGCCCCCTCGGCGTGACGAGCCCGGTCGGCGCGCGCTTCCCGGTCGTCGTCGGGGCTTCCGGCTCCAGCCTCCTGTCCGTCCTTCCGGCCGCCGATCTCGACGCCATCGTGGCGCATGCGGATCGGGCCAGGCTGTGGGGCCACGACGATGGCGCGGCACTGCGCCGCCGGATCGCGGCCTGTCTGCGCGACGGCGTTTGCGATTATCTCGGAATCCATCCGCAAGGCATCGACACCGTGTCGGCGCCGTTGTCGGCTTCTTCCGGACACTTCGCACTGACGCTCGTGGGCCTGCGCGGCGACTTCGCCGGCGCCCGGGGCGCCCAGGCGCGCCAAGCGCTGCTGAAAGTCGTTCGCGCCGCGAAAATCCTGCTCGACGGCGCGACGTGATTTTCGACGGCGCTTCCGTTCCAACCGGACGCGACACCGACTTCCTCTCTCGATATTCCGATGATCGCGTACTTGTTCTGGCGGTACGACCGCCCCCGTGGCACCGCCGCCTTCGGCCGGCCCTTCCAGGCGGGTTCGGGCGACGACGCCTGTGCCGAGGACATGGCCGACCTCTGCCAGCAGCTCCACGAGGAGCTGGGCGTCAAGGCGATGAAGCTGAAGGGCGGCGTGATGGATCCGATGGAAGAGGCGCGGGCGCTGGAGCTCTGCCGCGACCGGCTCGGCGACGACTTCGGCTTGCGCATCGACCCCAACGGCACCTGGAGCGTGGCGACCGCGGTCCGCGTGGGCCAGCGGATCGAGGCGCTCCACCCCGAATACTTCGAGGATCCCGCCTGGGGGCTCGAGGGCAACGCCGCCGTGCGCAAGGCCGTCCGCATCCCGATCGCCACGAACATGTATCCCAACAAGTTCGATGATCTCGGGCCCGCCGCAGAGACGATGAGGCGCTGGTACGGCCGCACCGACCGCGCGGAAGCGCCTCCAACGACCAGAAGCACTCCATGACGAACCTTGCGCCGGATTCCTCCTTCTCTCTCGTCGGCCGTCGGGCGCTCGGTCGCGCCGTCGCGGCCATTGAACTGGCGGCGATTTCCTGAGTTCCTGATAAAAACACAAACCATGTGCGCCCTGACGCGTCCAATGGAGATTTGAATTTGAAATCAGGAAAACGGGAATGCTCGCATGAGTCTCTTTTCCGAAACCATGTCAAGATCCTGACACACCCATCCCCAGACGGGGATGAACGGCGGCACGAGTGGCGCAGGTGGTGGTCGAAGGTGGCTACTGCGCAGTGGCGGCTGTCAGGGCGAGGAGGACCGGGGCGCCGCGCGAGGGATCGACGGGCACCATGTCCACCGAGGCGATCGCGACGTCCGGCCGCGGGTTGTTCCACTGCTTGGCGTAGGCCGCCGCATGGTCGACGCCGCCTTCGTACGGGGCCGTCCAGCCGAGCTGCGCGCCGGGGAGCGCCGAAGGGGCCTTCTGCACGAAGTGCTCGATGTCCAGCTCCGCGCGAATCGGGATTTCGATCTTCTGCCCGTCGACGTAGTTCACGACGTAGTTGAACAAGACGAAGGTCTTGCGCTCGGCCCGTTCGCGATCAGTCGTCCGTTTCGCCAGTTTGGCGGTGTGGAGGAAGAAAAGCGCGTCGGCCTTCCGGTTTACCGGGATGCCCTCGATCCGCTCGGGGAGATTGCCGGGCGCGCCGGCGCCGCGGAGCATGAGCACCTGCGGGGTGGGGGAGGTCGGCATTTCATAGACGTCGAATTCGACGCCGGCGTACTTGCCGCGTCCCGCGGGCAGTCCCGCGAAGGTGCGCGTCTTGTCGCCGAACCAGCCCTTTTCGTCCTTGAACGTCGTCGCCTTCGTGTGGATGTCCACGGGCGCGAACGCAAGCGGGGCGCCCACGATGACCGTGCGGCCTTCGTCGAAGGGCGCCTTGAGGTTGCGCAGCACGGTGGCGAGGATGTTTCGCTTCTTCGTCTTGTTGAGCGGAACGGTTTCGTTCTCCTGGAACTTGAGGTTGCAGAGCACCGCGCCGCCGCGTCCCTTCTCATAGCGCACCAGGCCGCCGAGGTTGAGCATCGGGCGCACCGTGGATTGGAAGGTCGCGTCGCGCGTGGCGCGGATCCAGATGTTGTCGATGCCCTGGTAGCGGGTCTTGCCCGGCACCATCTCCCAGCCGCACGGCTCCAGCGCGATCTCGCGCGCGCGACGCGGCGGATCGATCGCCAGGACGCAGGCCTCGCCGTCGGGCGTGATGGGGAATTCGAGCGACTCGCCGCCGTCGAAGCGCACGGCGAGCTTCGTCGTGGGGTTGTAGTTCACCGACGGGTCGTAGACGATCTCCTCGATCGTCTCCTCGCGCGGGAGCTTGAGGACGATCGGCGCGCTCTGGCCAGGATCGGGCATCGGGAAGTCGATGATCAACGGCCAGCCGTCGGCGCCGATGAAGCCGTTGACGATCTGTCCGTAGCCGCCAAACTCGCTCGTGGCGAAGGGGGCGATCTCGTCGAGGTCGACGATGTACGTGAAGGCGTCGTCCACGGTGTATTCGTCCGCGCGGAAGCCGAAGACGCGCTTTCCGGAGAGCATCACGACATCGACGTTGGAGAGCCCGGCGGTGAGCGGGTCGCGAACGGCGGGGAGCTGCACGCGCTCGCGTCGGAAGGGGCGGATGAGGTGTTCGACCCCCACGATCCGGTTGAAGTCGGCGAGACCTTCGGGGGCGAGGCCGTGGAAGAGGATCGTGCCGCCGCGCGCCCAGAACGCCTCGACCTTGGGCATCGCGCCGACGAGCGCCGCGAGATGCTTCGGGGTCGCGGAGACGATGACGATGGAGGTCGCGGGATCGGTGATCGCCGCGAGCGGATCGGCGGCGCGCGTGTGGCGCAGGCCGATGGCGTCGAGCGCCTTCGCCAGATCGTCGTTCGCGAGGACGGCGGCGACGCCGGCGAACGTCTGCTTGTGCGCGAGACCGGTCGCGAGCAGGTTCAGCAGGAGCTGCCGCGCGGCGGCGTTGGCTTCGAATCGTCCGCCCATCGCGAGCTGGCAGAGCAGGAGCACGCCCTTGCCGGCCGGGACGTCGACGAGCGCGGTGTTGCCGAGGCGCGGGCCGACCTGCAGGAGGCTTCGTGCGCCCTTTTCGGGCTTGACGTACGCCTGGCGGTACATCGGCGCGTCGGCGCCGCCCCATGTGAAGAAGTCCTTGTCCGCAAGCCCGGCGAAGACGGGATGCGCGGCGTCTTCGATGAAGCCCGTGCTGCCGCTGGCGGCCCAGGGCGCCCCGTTCGTCGTCACCGTTTCCATGGTCGCGGGCAGCGCCTGGTACTTGAGCGGATGCGTCTGATCGAGCACGACGACGGCGCGACCGTCGGCTGCGTAGGCCGCGAGCGCGGAAGACGTGCTGTCGGCTGGCGTCAGCGCGTCCGGCCCGACGAGCAGCACCTTGGCGTCGGCGGGGAGGTTCGCGAGCGAGGCGATGCGGGCAAAGGGCACGCGCAGCTTCGCGAGCGTCGGCGCCACCGCGTCGCGCGGATCGAACACGGCGATGGCGCCGGCGGAGACGGGCGCGCGCAGCGCGGGCGGGGGCAGGATCGACACCGCCTTCTCCGAGCGGAAGATTTCGCGATTGCCGGCGGCGAGCGTCAGCGCGAGCACGCCTTCCGTGCGGACGGCAACGGCGGGCATGGGGATCGCCTCGTCGAACTTTTCGGCGGCGCCCGGCGCGACAAGGTGGACGCTGCGCTTCGCGTAGACGTCCTTCCCGCCGATGGCGAGCGTGCGGGTGAAGGTCAGCGGTTCGGCGTGGCGCGTGTCGTTGAAGACGCCGAAGGTGCGCTTGATCGTCTGGCCCGAGCCGAAGGTCCAGTCCCACTGGCGGCAGAAGACGGCCTGCGGGGCGTAGGCCTCCCACTGCCGTCGGCCGCCGTCGGCCGCGAGCCAGAATGTCCAGGCCGCATAAAGTCCGCTCCAGCGGTAGCCTTCATTGAGCATCCGGGTGCAGAGACCCACGGCTTCGCGGGCGGCGGCCTTGCCTTGGAAGGCGACTTCGCCGCCCCACGGGGCGAAGTCGGCAGGCTGTATGCCGGCCGCGTAGAAATCCTCGCCGAGATAGCGCGGGCGTTGCGCGTCCCAGATCCAGCGGCCGCGGCCGCCGCCTTCGGGGAAGGCGGCGTAGGCGAGGTCGGGGTAGCGCGTGTCGAGCGTGGCGACGTAGTGGTCGCCGTGAACGCCGAGCGAATTGTCCTTCAGCGCGCCGCCGCCGTCGATCATCACGCTGCGCGTCGGATCGACGGCCATGACGGCGTCGTGCGCCTTCTTGATCTCGGCTTCGTAGGCATCCATGTCGGGCGTGCCGCCGAGCAGGTTGATCAAGTTGATGAAGGCGAACTCGTTCTCGATCGTCCAGATCTGGATGGAGGGATGGTTGCGCTCGCCCTTGACCTGGGCGACGCACTGGTCGGTCCAGTTCTTCATCAGCGCGAGCTTGAGCTTCGAGCCGCCCTGCCGCGCGATGACGGCGGGATCCTTCTCGTGGAACTGGTAGCCGATCATCTCGCCGTCGAGCGTTGTGTTGCGGCGCACGACGATGCCGTTCGCGTCGAAGAAGGCAAGGGCCTCGTGCGGTTCGAGATCGAACCAGAGCGTGCGGTGCGAGGCCTGGCCCGCCGTCGAGAAGCGGTAGGCGCGCTGGTTGCGGGCGCGGTAGCTCTCGACCCACAGCGCGGGCGTCGCGCCCGAGGGACTGAGGTCAGACCACATCCGCCAGGGGACGCCGTTGAGCAGGAACTGCGTGCCGCGAACGGTCCATTCGCGGAAGCCAAAGGGGGTCTCCCGGATATCAACGGGCCGGCCGTTTTCAAGCACCGTGGTGCGCAGCGTGTAGAGCGTCGGGCTGTCCGGCCACCAGAGCTTCGGCGCGGCCCAGGCGATGGCGGCGGGGACGGTCTTCGATTCGCCCGGCTGGAGGGCGACGGCAATCGGCCCGGACTTTGCCGCGATCTCTCCCGTGGCGGGGTCAACGGCCTCGCGGAGGATCGCGAGGGATCGCGTGGCGGCGGCGGTGTTGCGAAGCGTGATGTCGCTCTCGAGCGTCTTGCGCGCCACCGAGGGCTTGACGAAGACGTCGGCGGCGTAGACGGGGCCGGCCGCGTGGAAGACGGGCGTGGCGAGGAGGCCGGACTGCGGGCAGTTCCACACGGGGTAGTCGAGGT
>LFRM01265439.1_pt1 | contig 11301 bp, 8 predicted proteins | sample 618341 | NCBI WGS metagenome assembly LFRM01 (sample SAMN03654438, study PRJNA283298) | anaerobic digester metagenome | isolation source: pool of bioreactors CSTR01a, CSTR02a, and CSTR03a thermophilic anaerobic... | place: Denmark: Kgs. Lyngby | collected 2014-05-21
GCTTCGGGTATGCCAGCATTAATTGCCTTCACTTTTGTCTTTTATTCTTATAGTACGGGTGTCTTTACAGACATAAACTGGATAAACGGAATATTAGCAGTTGTGGGAGCAGTTGTTTTTCATGCATCGGGCAATATAATGGGCGATTATTATGACTATGTGAATGGAGTAGATGGAGAAGAGAAAACAGGACCAATACGCTTGTTGGTAACTGGATACTTTAAGCCAAAAACAATTTTGATTTATGGTTTGTCAGTTCTAGCAGGCGGTATTATTTTAGGTATATACCTAATGTTACAATCAGGTCTACCGCTTCTCTTTATTGGTTTGCTTGGCATTCTTTGTTCAGTTTTTTATTATAAACTAAAATACATTGCATTAGGCGAGCTGGTTATTTTTATAGCTTTTAGTCAACTCATAGGACTAGGAGTTGTATACGCAATGACAAGTCAACTAGTTTGGAGTAGCCTGCTAGTTGTTGCGCCTACTGGATTATTGGTAGTAAGTATTTTGCATGCCAACAATACACGCGATTTAGTTTTAGATAAACAAGCTGGTATAAAGACACAGGCAATTATTTTGGGCATAGATGGCTCTAAAATATTTTACCAAACCTTGATGTTAGCCCCATACATATTAGTAGCGTTTATTGTAAAGTTTCAATTACTGCATCCATATAGTTTTGCTGTGTTACTTTCATTTCCAATAGCTCTTAAAGGTATAAAAAAAATGAAACAAGTACGATTAAACGCATTACACGAAATACAAACACTAGACGTAGATACCTCAAAATTGGTGGCTATATTTAGCTTGTTGCTTATTGCGGGTAATGTGGTAGGAGCTCTTGTTTAAACAACAAATATTCAATAACAATCATAAAGCATTTTATCTACAAATGATAACTTGTAAATATCAATAACGATAAGAAAAGCTTAAAGAAAATCTATAAAACAATGAAACCAAATTTTAAAGATATAAATATAAAGGTTGACAGCTTTGCAGGCAAAACAAATGTTGCAGAGTGGACAGAAAAAAACGAGTTCAACCCTGATTGGTTAACAGCAGAACAAATTCCTGTGAAACCAGTATATACAAAAGAAGACCTAAAGGGTATGGAGCATTTAAACTATGCTGCTGGTGTTCCTCCATTTTTGCGTGGACCATACTCAACTATGTACGCTATGCGTCCTTGGACTATACGTCAGTATGCTGGTTTTTCAACAGCCGAAGAGTCAAACGCATTCTATCGTCGTAACTTAGCAGCTGGACAAAAAGGATTGTCGGTTGCATTTGACCTTCCTACTCATCGTGGCTACGATGCCGATCACGAACGTGTGACAGGTGATGTGGGTAAAGCAGGTGTTTCTATATGCTCTGTTGAGGATATGAAAATACTTTTCGATCAGATTCCACTGAACGAAATGTCAGTATCTATGACAATGAACGGAGCTGTTCTTCCAATTCTTGCATTCTACATTGTAGCTGCACAAGAACAAGGAGCCGAATTGCACGAAATGCAAGGAACTATCCAGAATGATATTTTAAAAGAGTTTATGGTGCGTAATACATATATATACCCACCAGCTTTCTCAATGCAAATTATTGCAGATATTTTTGAGTTTACTTCTCAAAAAATGCCACGATTCAACTCTATCTCAATTTCAGGGTATCACATGCAAGAAGCAGGTGCTACTGCCGATATTGAGTTGGCATACACACTAGCCGACGGAATGGAGTACTTGCGTGCAGGTATTGCAGCAGGTATCGATGTGGATGCTTTTGCTCCACGTCTATCATTCTTCTGGGGTATTGGCATGAATCACTTTATGGAGATAGCCAAAATGCGTGCTGCTCGTTTGTTGTGGTCTAAAATTGTGAAAGGTTTTAATCCTAAGAATTCTAAGTCATTAGCATTGCGTACACACAGTCAAACATCTGGATGGTCGCTTACAGAGCAAGACCCATACAACAACGTTGGACGTACTTGTATTGAAGCTATGGCTGCAGTATTAGGACACACTCAATCGTTACACACCAATGCATTAGACGAGGCTATTGCTCTACCAACCGATTTCTCGGCACGTATTGCACGTAACACTCAGATTTATATTCAGGAAGAAACTTCTGTAACAAAACATGTTGATCCATGGGCGGGTTCATACTATGTAGAATCGTTAACCAACGAAATCGTACATAAAGCATGGGCTCACATTCAAGAAGTTGAAAGCTTGGGTGGAATGGCTAAAGCTATTGAAACTGGAATTCCAAAAATGCGTATTGAAGAAGCTGCTGCACGTACACAAGCAAAAGTTGATGCTGGCAAACAAACCATTATTGGTATTAACAAATATCGTCTAGAAAAAGAAGACCCAATTGATATTCTTGAAGTTGATAACACTGAGGTGCGCAAGCAACAAGTTTCTCGTTTAGAGCAACTAAGAGCAAATAGAAACCCTGAAGATGTGAAAAAAGCACTAGCTGCAATCACAAAATGTGCTGAAACTGGCGAAGGCAACTTATTAGAACTTGCTGTTGAAGCTGCACGAGTACGTGCATCATTGGGCGAGATATCAGATGCTTGTGAAGAGGTAGCTGGACGTTATAAAGCAATAATTAGAACAATATCAGGCGTGTATTCATCAGAAACAAAATCAGATGCTACTTTCCAAAAGGCAAGTGCTCTGGCAGATAAATTTGCAAAGAAAGAAGGAAGACAACCTCGTATCATGATTGCCAAAATGGGGCAAGATGGTCACGACCGTGGTGCAAAAGTAGTAGCCACTGGTTATGCAGACTGTGGTTTTGATGTGGATATGGGACCCTTGTTCCAAACTCCAGCAGAAGCTGCTCGTCAGGCTGTAGAGAACGATGTGCATGTATTGGGTGTATCTTCACTTGCTGCAGGACACAAAACTTTAGTGCCCGAAGTAATGGCAGAGCTAGTTAAACTAGGTCGTCCAGATATTTTGGTTATTGCAGGTGGAGTTATTCCAGCACAAGACTACGATTTCTTATACAAAGAAGGTGTAGTGGCTATATTTGGCCCTGGCACATCTGTAACTAAAGCTGCTGTTGATATTCTAACAATATTGTTAGGAGAAGAGCAGTAATATTTTGCAGTAAAACTGTTTATAACAATACTTTTTTATAGTATTTGTAGTATCAGATTATTGATAAATTATTTATTAAAACCGCTCTGTTTTCTAATCGAAAGCAGGGCGGTTTTTTCGTGATGACACACCTATCTAACTCTTCACCAACTTTAAATAGCTTCGTACAAACAGTTAATTAATCGGTAGAGGGTTATAATAATTTTATTGCTAGCCATATTTTAGAGAGCTGTCAGTAATATGAAAGATAATAAGATGCCTGTGTTTTTAATAAAACAAATATGATGAGTTATTGTTATTGGTCTAATGCAGGAGAAGAAAAAGGATAATATACTTTAATATTTAAACCAGAAATGAGTGTTTTAAAAAATAAAGGGTTTAAAGTATTGCCAATTTATAGAAAGTTGCTAAATTGCACACTTTTGTAAAATCTGAGCAAAATATATCTTTGCAATCATTAAAAAGAATTTCGTCATTAAGATTAATATTTTATCTTTGCATTTAAGGTAAACAGTTATTTGAAAATAAACAAAATATGAAAAAAGTATACAGTGTTATTACCGGAACAGGAAGTTTTATTCCTGAAAAAAAAGTGAAGAACAGTGACTTCCTCTCGCATGAGTTTTATGATTCAACAGGTACTATACTACCTACTCCTAATCAAGAAATTATAGATAAATTTGTTGAAATTACAACAATATCTGAGCGCAGGTACGCAGATGATGAACACACCACATCTGATTTAGGTTTTTTTGCTGCACAAAAAGCAATTGAAGATGCAGGCATCGACAAAGAAGAGCTAGACTACATTATATTTGCTCATAACTTTGGCGATACACATGCTCACGACAACAGAATTGATACCTGTCCGAGCTTGGCAGCCAGAGTTAAGCAAAAGCTTGGCATTAAGAATCCATATGCTGTTGCTTACGATATTTTGTTTGGTTGTCCAGGATGGGTAGAAGGCGTTATCCAAGGAAACTACTATATTAAATCGGGTGATGCTAAAAAGATTCTAGTTATTGGTGGTGAAATATTATCACGAATTTCTGATCCACACGACCGCGATAGCCTTATCTATGCTGATGGTGCTGGCGCATGTATATTAGAAGCACGAGAAAGCGATACTCCTGTAGGAATAATTGGACACAACTGTAGATCAGATGCGTTAGATTTTGCGCAAATGTTGAGTATGGGCACTTCGTTTAAACCAGAAGAAGCAGCAACAGGTAAGCTTTATTTAAAAATGAATGGTCGCAGGCTTTATATGTATGCATTAGCCAATGTGCCTAAAACTATTAAAGCAGGTTTAGATAAATTGGGTATGTCGATCGAAGATATTAAGAAAATTCTTATTCATCAAGCCAATGGTAAAATGGACGATGCCATTCTTGATCGTCTCTACAGCCTATATGGATATACAGATACGCCAAAGGATGTAATGCCAATGACAATTTCGTGGTTAGGAAACTCTTCAGTAGCTACTCTGCCAACACTATTCGATCTTGTTGTGCGCGAAGAAGTAACTCCTCACCAAATCGACGATGGAGATACTATAATATTTGCTTCGGTTGGTGCTGGAATGAATATCAATAGCATTGTTTATAAAATGCCAGAGAAATAGAAATAAGGGGCAAGTTGAAAATACTTGCGCTAATAAATATAAAAAAAGAGTGTCCGTTAAAAGACACTCTTTTTTTGCTTTTGATAATTAATTTTCTCTGATTACAGCTCTTCTAAATAGGGAGAATAGCAATATCCTTCAACACCATTTTCAGTTTTGATGCGCCACCACTTGTCACTTGTTTTTTCTAACAAGGTTAAAGTTTCTCCATGATTTACAACAGTTATTACATACTCTTCAACACCGGGTTTGTTGTGAACATTAAGCTTGCCTTTCCGTGTAGCCACAATTAGCTGGTCGCTTACTTTCTCCACTACAGGTTCTACTATTACAGGAGGAGGCGGAACAACTTTTATATTGTTTACCACCGATTTAATTCCTTCTATTGCCACAATAGAAGACTCTACTCGCTGTTTAGTTGCCTCATCCTCTACAGTACCGCTAAGCGTGGCAATATGGTCGTTTACTGTAATGTTGATATTAGAAGCGCCCTGAATTGTTGCAGTAATCTGAGTTGCTGTTTCTTGAAGATCTGCATCTTTTACTTTCTTACAAGCTGTTAACCCCACTCCTAATAAGAGTAGTAGGGATAACATTGTTAATAGTTTATTTTTTTTCATGTGTACAATTGTTAGAGTTGTGCATTAAATAGATAGACTTACTATTAAAACACTTACAAACAATAAATGTTTATAAAATATTGATAATTAATATTGTATGGCTTATCAATAAATGAAAGTAAAATGCCTGTTGCTAAGAATCTAATAAATGCTAGACTATTAATGTAATTCAAAAAGCACAATGTTGTATGTCTTTAATAGAGTAATTGTTGTGTAATAATTAACTTTATAGTATCTTCAAAAATTAATTATCAATGCTGTAACACACGCTACAGTTCTTTATTAAAAAAGAATTATAAAAGATATGAAAAGAGTATCCCAAGTTATTATTAATTCAGTTGTAGTTGCATTATTTAGCTGCTTTGTTTTAACTGCAGCCGCGCAAACTACTTTAAATACTACGACTACAAAAATTGTAGTACCACAAATAAAAGATGGTCAAGCGCAGATTATCGAAGAGTTTAGCAATGCAGATGATTGGATACGTCACGACCTATGGGTTGAAACAGAGTTCGACTCTGACGGAGATGGTATATTCGACCTTGTACATGTAGCTGTTACAAGACCTAGACAAACAGATGAAGATGGCATAAAGCTACCTGTCATTTATGAGTCGAGTCCCTATTTTGCAGGCACAGCAAGTGGCGACAGTCAATATTTGTGGAATGTGAAGCATGAACTTAACACCGAACCTCCAACACGCATAAATCCACCATCCTTTAAGGCCAATAACAATAGACCTATAATTTCTAACTCTCATATAAAAGAGTGGGTACCGCGTGGTTTTATTGTTGTACACTCCTCTTCTCCAGGCACGGGGCTATCAGAAGGTTGTCCTACTGTAGGAGGCGACAATGAGTCGTTAGCACCTAAAGCTGTAATAGATTGGCTGAATGGCAGAGCCAAAGGGTATGCCGAAACAGACAGAAAAATAGAAGTGAAGGCATATTGGTCGACTGGAAAGGTGGGAATGACAGGAACATCGTACAATGGAACATTACCTTTGGCAGCAGCAACCACAGGGGTTGATGGTCTTGAAGCCATTATACCAGTTGCTCCAAATACCTCGTATTATCATTATTATCGCTCGAATGGACTGGTACGACATCCTGGTGGATGGCTTGGCGAAGATATCGACTGTCTGTACGATGTTATTCACAGCGGCAATCCCAATAGGGCAGAGTGGTGCGATTGCAATATAAGAGATAAAGAGATGTTAGAAAACTTCGATCGTATAAACGGAGATTACAATGAATTTTGGGTAGGCAGAGACTATCTTAATAAATTAGAACCACTGAAAGCAGCAGTTTTGATGGCACATGCCTTTAACGATTGGAATGTAATGCCAGAGCATAGTTACCGCATAAATGAAGCGCTAAAGAAAAAAGGTGTTCCATTGCAAATATTTTATCATCAGGGTGGTCATGGTGGTCCACCTCCTCATAAAATGATGAATAGATGGTTTACAAGGTATCTCTTTGGAGTTGAGAATGATGTGGAAAACGACGCTATAGCTTGGATTGTAAGAGAAGATGATGAAAGAACAAACCCAACTCCCTATGCTAATTATCCCAATCCAGATGCAAGTCCTGTAATACTCAATCTTTCTTCTGGTGCACCTGGCGCAGGAGGTTTATCTACAGATAGTAAGTTGACTGAGGAAACTGAAACATTAACAGATAATGTATCGTTTACTGGAGCAATGCTTGCTCAGGCTGAATGGACCAACCATCGCCTTCTCTATTTAACCCCCAAACTTCAACAAGATATTCATATCTCTGGAGTTGCTAGCATTAAAATTAAACTTGCATCAAACAAACCTGCAGCTAACCTTTCTGTGTGGCTTATTTCGTATCCATGGAAAGAAGGTAGAAACACTAAGATAACCGACAATCTTATTACACGCGGCTGGGCCGACCCTCAAAACTATCGATCACTAACAGAAAGTGAGCCTCTTGTTGCTGGAGAGTTTTATGAGCTTAGTTTTGATTTGCAACCAGACGACCAAGTTATCAAAAAAGGACAGCAGATTGGACTAATGATTATGTCGAGTGACAAAGATTTCACCCTATGGCCACAACCTGGCACTGAATTGACTATCGATTTGGATGCTACAACAATTAGCATTCCTGTTGTTGGAGGAGTAGGGGCGTTTAATGAAGCGATTGATAATTAAGCGTTAAGAAATAAAAGTTAAGTGAGTTAGCTATACTTGAAAGGACGACAGATCCGCCATTTAGGACGCATATTAACAAGAGAGAAGGACCTCATTAATTTGCAAATAATTAAACCCTTTCGTATCGACTTTTAATAGAGTAAGGCTACAGAAGCAATAATGAACAACAATTTAAACATACTACTAACTGGCGCATCCGTACAGGTCTATAAAGTGGACCTAGCTAAACAGTTTGAATAAAAATAGATAGTAAATTTAAAAAGCAAACACATACTATTGCACATAATCTTTTGGATTAACAAGATCATTCAAAAATAAAATAGCACAAATCAACACCTTTTGATTTGTGCTATTTATTATGTAATGAATAATGCGGGTTAAATTGAAACACACAAGCCAATTCGCGTGTATAGATTGTGTTGAACAGATAGGAGAGAGAGGAAAACAAATAAAGCCCAAAAACAGAATCTGCTAATGGGCTTCAATAAAATTTTAAATAGTTTTGATAGCTTAATCAATCGCTTCTAAATATTGTGCGTAGCAATACCCTTCTAAACCTTCTTTGGTTCTGATATACCACCACTGGTTGTCAACTTTCTTCAACAAAGTTAATACTTCACCTTTTTCAGCTTTACCTACAAGGTGTTGCTCAGTTCCTGGTGCTTGACGAATATTTAAATTGCCCGAATTTGTAATAACTTTCACTTTACTTCCTTCTTTGCTTTTCACTTCTACATTAAGCACTAAGTCATTGCTCTTAAAATGAGGATCAATTTGTTTATAAATATCCCACATTTTATCTTTAACAGTCCCACTTGGTACTTCACCCGATATTTTTAGAACCTTGTTATCCGTTTCAACTGCAAGGTTGTATTGTTTAGCCATATCAACCAAAGTACTATATTTTTCAAATAGTTCCATAGCGGTTTATTTTACTGTTAGGTTGTTTTCAACCTTCAATGGATTTAATGCCATTACCTTTTCCATTACCATAGGTAAATCTTTCTCTTTCACTTCTCCTGTCAATATTATTTCCCCATCTCTCACTTCAGCCATCACATCTGGGTGATCTTTCAGTGCATCTACAAGGGCTTCTCTAAGAGATGCGTTCATCTCAGTATAGTCTGGTGCAGGAGGAATAACCATAATGTTGCTTACAACAGATTCAATTCCTTTTATTCCTTTAATTGATGTTTCTAAAGCATTTTTTGTGCTTTCTTCTTCAACAGATCCGCTAAGTGTTGCAACTTTATCAGTTACAGTAACATCAATATTATCAGCATCTGGCATAGTTGCTAATACTTCTATAGCTTTAGCTTCGAGATCTGAGTCTTTAACGTTGTTACACGCAGTTAAACCTACTCCTAGTAAAAATACTAGAGTTAGCATTGATAGTAATTTTGTTTTCATTGTTCTGAAGTTTAAATTAATATTATATTACGCTGTAAGTTATTTACAATCAAGGTTAAAACAAACTAAAGCTGTTTTAGTTTATCTGTTAGCTAAAATATTTTTGTGTACACATGACAGTAGGGTGTTGTGCCCTTGTGTTCATAATATTGTTGATGATAATCTTCAGCTTTCCAAAACTTAGTTGCAGGAACTATCATAGTAGCTACCTCGTACCCTTTTTTTAACAATAGGTTGGTGTATTTTTCAGCAATAGCTTTTTGCTCTTCATCACTATAAAATATATTCGACAAATATTGTGGCCCAATATCCGGACCTTGACCATTTAGTTGTGTAAAGTCGTGTGTTTCATAAAACAGACGAACCAAATCACCATAAGTAATAACCGATGGGTCATACACTACTTCAATAGATTCGAAATGTCCAGTATTGCCTCTAATTACCTCTTTGTAGGTAGGGTTCTCTTTATGTCCTCCCATATATCCAACAGAAGTTTCAACTACTCCAGGTGCTTTCATAAAATAATACTCTGTGCCCCAGAAACATCCCGAAGAAAAGTATACTTTTTCGAGCGAATCGTTTTCTTTAGGAATAAATTTCAATGAAATTGAATTCACACAGTGGCGCGTATTCTTATCAGTAAACTGTTCTCCTAAGAAAACATGTCCTAAGTGACCCCCACAATTGCTGCAAATAATTTCGGTGCGTCGTCCATCAGCATCTGTTACACGTTTCACACTACCTTCTATCTCATCGTCAAAAGATGGCCATCCACAACTTGCATCAAACTTATCGTTCGATTTATAGAGAGGTGCATCGCATTGTTTGCAAACATACGTGCCCTCTTGTTCGTTGTCTAGGTATTCGCCAGTATAAGGTCTCTCTGTTCCTTTGTTCACTATTACAGCCTCTTCGGCTTGTGTCAACTTGTTAAACTTCATCATCGTGTTCTCTTTATTATTATTGTTGTTGTTTTGTGCGCATGCTCCAACTATGTTGGACAGCAGTATTAGGTAAAAAAATATCTTTTTCATAACTGTTTTTTCTTATAACGTTTAAATGTAGAGAATGATTATAAATAGGGTCACTATTTTATATAATTAAGAAAATAGAATGGTTTTCTGCTTTCTAAATAGTTGCCTTTTGCTTGGTTTGCAAAAGCTTCTTTTTCAAAACTAATTGCTTTGTATGCTTCTTTTAGGTTTCTGATATAAAGCAATCTAACCAACCATTCAACTATGTACCATATATAGAATCCAACGTATAGCAACTCTTTTATTTGTTTAGAATGTATGGTTTCATGATTAAGTATTAGTTTTGATAATGGCAAACACTCTTTCCGTGCAACCACAATACCAAAAAGATTAATTGCCGAGAAGCCTTTGAAAGGAATAAAGTTAGAACTAATTATCATCATTCTTATAGCTTTTAAATTCTATTGTTATTTCTTATTTTCAAAGATACCTGTCTTACTTAAATTTGCTATCTTTGCCTACAAGCACTATTCAATAATATAAAGATAATAAATAAAATGGGAACACTACTATCAACAGACTTAGCTTATAAAGTGGCAGATATGTCTCTTGCCGACTTTGGCCGAAAAGAAATTGAAATTGCCCAGCACGAGATGCCGGGCCTAATGGCATTGCGCAAAAAATACAAAGGAAAGTTTCCGTTGAAAGGGGCTCGCATTACAGGCTCTTTGCACATGACTATACAGACTGCTGTATTAATTGAAACATTGGTTGATTTAGGAGCCGATGTAAGGTGGGCAAGTTGCAATATATTCTCGACCCAAGACCATGCTGCTGCGGCTATTGCTGCAGCGGGTATTCCTGTGTTTGCTTGGAAGGGCGAAACATTAGAAGAGTATTGGTGGTGTACCGATATGGCGCTTCGTTTTGCTGATAGTAAAGGGCCTAATATGATTGTTGATGATGGGGGAGACCCAACTATACTTATACATAAGGGCTATCATGCCGAAAACAATGCAGCAACAATAGATAAAAAAGGTGCAACCAAAGAAGAGCAAATAATTTTAGACACACTAGCTGGAATTCTCAAAGAAGATAACCAACGTTGGCATCGCACTTTAAAAGAGATGAGAGGAGCATCAGAAGAGACAACATCTGGGGTTCACAAGTTGGAGAAGATGCATAGAAAAGGCGAATTGCTATATCCTACCATCAATGTAAACGACTCGGTTACTAAATCTAAGTTCGATAATCTATATGGAATACGTGAATCGTTGGCCGATGGCATCAAACGTGCAACCGATGTAATGATAGCAGGCAAAGTTGTAGTAATATTAGGCTATGGCGATGTTGGCAAAGGATGTGCTCATGCTATGCGTAGCAGCGG
>LFRM01363715.1_pt1 | contig 11294 bp, 10 predicted proteins | sample 618341 | NCBI WGS metagenome assembly LFRM01 (sample SAMN03654438, study PRJNA283298) | anaerobic digester metagenome | isolation source: pool of bioreactors CSTR01a, CSTR02a, and CSTR03a thermophilic anaerobic... | place: Denmark: Kgs. Lyngby | collected 2014-05-21
GGGTGGGCTACACCTTGGCCAATGAAGAAATTCTTAACAACGTAAACAAGATCAGGAAAGCTTTCAACGTGAACAGGCTTGCCCAGGTAGCCGCCATTGCCGCGCTAAAGGACCAGGAGTTCGTGGAAAAGGTCCATAAAGTCAACAAGGAAGGTAAAGAATACCTTTATAAAAGCTTTGAGGAAATGGGCATTAAATACGTACCCACCGAAGCAAACTACATTTTCGTGGACGTTGGAAGGGACTGCAACGAGGTATTCGTGGAACTGCAGAAAAGGGGCGTAATAATACGGCCCATCAAGGAAACTTTTGTAAGAATAACAATAGGTACAATGCAGCAAAACCAAAGGCTTGTTTCACAGCTTAAGGAAGTGTTGGGGAAATAGCCCCATTTTTCCCGGGGGGGCATATCGCGCGGCCCGGGCTGCAGCCATGGGCACGCCCAGGCGATATGCCCCTATTATTTTATTGTCGCAAAAGCCCTGCCCTGATGGGCAAGGCAAAGCCCTTCCGGTTTAAAGGCCTTATGCCTGCTTTTACGCCAATGCCTGTGCAGTCAAAACAGCACTCTATTCCAGGCCCTTAACTTGTTCTTCAAGCAGCTTTCTTGCCAGAGCCAGTTTTCTTTGCGGGACAAAAAGGTCCACCCCGGTCGCTTTTCCGGTATATACCTTGTGCAAAATTCCCATTCCCTTGTAGGTTTTAACGACGGGAATACCCTCGGTTTCAAGCAGACCGGTCACTATGTCCGCCTCCGTTTCGCTGTACATGAAAGCAAGGTGTTCCCAGCCCCCTTCATCGCCGGGCTGTCCGGGGCCGCTTTGGTCCGGGCGCTCATCCGCCAGGGTGCTGCCGCAATCGGCGCAGGCGGAAAACCCTTCCCTGTATTCTATTCCACATTTCGGACACCAGGGCATAAACTTGCCTCCCTCCGGGTGCTTAAAAAAGCGTATATTCCATAATTCTATTATCCCTTTCTAATTCCTTCTTCCCTTACTGTTCCGTGCATATCTTTGAATATTTGAAATGTATTTTCAAATACTAAAAGTATGACCATCCACAAACAAGGGAGGTGTAGCAATGCAAGCCAAAAGAGCGTCCGAAATAATAAATTCCCCGGACACCATTGAGGTGCTTTACAACAACACCCCGGTATGGATTAACAGCGTAGATGAAAACAAACAGGTGGCCGGCATAAAATTATTGGAAACCGGCAGCGTTCTCCAGGTTCCGGTCAGCGAGCTTAGGGAGACGGGGAAAACGCACTGAACCGGGTACTAAAGATATTTTTTTATTACCCTCCATTCCTCCATCCGGTTTTTAAAGGGCTGCACGTTGGCGGGGCTGGTTGAACCCAGCTTGGTATAACCCATGCCGTCGTATTTAAACCCTATCCTTTTCCTGAAGGTGTCGTAGGCCTTGCCACCGTTAAAAAATACATGATGGATACCGGGGTATCTGCCAAACAACCAGTCAAAGTCGTTTACCTCTTCACAGGTAATATTGGCGTCCATGCTCCCCTCCCGCCGGCAGGACTTAATGACGTCCCACAGCGCAATCCCCTTTTCCCTTAGAAAAGCTACCTTTTTTTCATACTCTTTATCCGGCTCCCGGCCAAACAGTGAGTATATAATATTCCAAAACTGGTTCCTGGGATGCCCGTAATACTCGTTCTTCCTCAGGGATTCCCGCCCGGGCATTGACCCGAGGATTATTATCCGGGACTCTTTATCAACTATGGGCGGAAAACACTTTATTCTATCCAATTACTATCACCCTTTTCCCTGCCGGAAGGACAGGTCCGTAAGCTATTGGTCCTCACCCTCGCCGGCTGTGTTGAGCCCTAACAGTTTAACCGCTTCCACCACGACAACCGGGGCCAGCGACAGAATCCCCACCATCTTCCACTCGGCGGCACTAAGGGCTGTCACCTTGAACACCGACGCCAACAGCGGCACTTCCAGCACGGCAAACACCAACAGTGCGGACAGGGTTACAGCCCCCAGCAGGTACCGGTTGGATAATAGCCCCATTTTGAACACCGACTGCCTGTTGGAGCGAACATTGAAGGCATGGGCCAACTGGCTCAGGGCCAGCACCGTAAAGGCCATGGTCCTGCCCGCCTCCAGGCTCCTTTGGCTGCCGAAAACAAAGGCCGCCAGGGTCAGTGTCCCCACCATTATGCCTTGGTATATTATCCTTGTAATCATCCCTTTATCAAAAATGTTTTTCTCCGGGTTTCTCGGTTTCCGGTCCATTATATTCTTCTCCGCCGGGTCCACTCCCAGGGCCAGGGCGGGAAGGCTGTCGGTCACAAGGTTTACCCAGAGTATGTGAATGGGCAGCAGCGGCTCGTGCCAGTTGAGCATTGTGGCGACAAACAGCGTTAGAATCTCTCCCACGTTGCAGGAAAGCAGGAACTGAATTGCCTTGAGGATGTTGGCAAATATGACCCTGCCCTCCTCCACAGCCGCCACCACCGTTGCAAAGTTGTCGTCGGTTAAGACCATGTCCGAGGCCTCCTTTGACACGTCGGTCCCCACGATACCCATGGCGGCGCCTATGTCGGCTATCTTAAGCGCCGGGGCGTCGTTTACGCCGTCCCCGGTCATGGCCACTATCTGTCCACGGGCCTGCCATGCCTTGACTATTCTAACCTTATGCTCGGGGGATACCCTGGCGTACACCGAAATATGGTCTACCCTATCCACCAGGTCCCGGTCACTTATATCCTCCAGCTGGGCCCCGGTAACAGCCTCCTCGCCTTCGGTTAATATCCCTAGGTCCCTGGCTATCGCCACGGCGGTTACACTGTGGTCACCGGTTATCATTACCGGCTTGATACCCGCTCTCTTGCACAGGGCCACCGCTTCTTTCGCCTCCGGCCGCGGAGGGTCTATCATCCCCATCATGCCGATAAACGTAAGTCCGTTTTCATAAGCCTGTTCCCCGCTGCCCCGGGAAAGGTCCCGGATGTCCTTGTAGGCCATTCCCAGAACCCTCAAAGCGTCCCTGGCCATATCTTCGTTTGTTTTAAGTATTGTGTCCCTGTGCTGCTGCTCCAGTTTTACTACCTTTCCGTCCAGCAAAATGCTGTCGGATATCTTAAGCAGTTCCTCAACCGCCCCCTTTGTATAAACCCGGTAGCAGTTTTCAAGGGCATGAACGGTGGTCATAAGCTTGCGCTTTGAATCGAAGGGCACCTCGTCCACCCTTGGCTGGCCTGCCTCAAGCTGTTCCTTGTTAATACCAACCTTAAGCCCAAGGTCCACCAGCGCCGTCTCGGTGGGGTCACCCAGCGCAATGATTCCCTCATCGGTTTCCTTCAGCTTTGAATCGTTGCACAGCACGCCGGTGGTAACAAGCAGCCGGAGGTGCTCGCCGCTGTCCAAGGGTTCAATATCCTTATTGGCACTGTATACACGGCTGTTGTAAAACAGTCTCTCCACCGTCATTTTGTTCAGGGTCAGCGTACCGGTCTTATCCGAGCAGATAACGGTGGCGCTGCCAAGGGTTTCCACCGATGGCAGCCTCCTTACTATGGCGTTCCTTTTAACCATTCTCTGGACACCTATGGCGAGAACTATTGTGGCAATGGCCGGCAGCCCCTCGGGAATGGCCGCCACCGCAAGGCTTACCGACGTGAGAAACATTTCAAATATTTCTTTGCCGTAGGCCACACCCACTATGAATATTACCGCGCATATTGCCAGGGCTGCAATGCCCAGCACTTTGCCCAGTGCCTGCAGCTTTTTCTTCAGCGGGGTTTCCACTTCCTCCACTGACTGAATCATTTTGGCAATCTTGCCCACTTCTGTATCCATGCCGGTCCCCACAACAATACCCTCGCCCCGCCCGTAGGTCACCAAGCTCCCGGAATAGCCCATGTTTACACGGTCCCCCAGCGGTACGTTTTTCATGGAAAGAGGGCTTTCATCCTTTTCCACCGGCACCGACTCCCCGGTCAGCGCAGCTTCCTGGACCTTTAGGTTCAATGCTTTGGTTATCCTTATGTCCGCCGGGACCAGGTCGCCTGTTTCCAGTATTACAACATCCCCGGGTACCAGCATCCTTGCCGGTATTATATCATGCCTGCCGTTTCTCAGTACCTTCGCGCTGGGCGCCGACATCCTTTTAAGCGCTGCCAGTGATTCCTCCGCCTTGTTCTCCTGGACCACGCCCAATACAGCGTTCAGTACCACTATCATAAGTATTACCACCGCATCGGTGAGCTCTCCCAAAAGACCCGAGATTACCGCAGCGATTATCAGAATAATTATCATGAAGTCCTTGAACTGGTCAACATACATCTGGAATATGGTCTTTCTTTTCTTTTGTTCTATCTCGTTGTACCCATACCGTTCCAGCCTTTCGGCGGCTTCTTTGTCATCCAGCCCCTTTGAAAGGGAAGTGGAAAGTTCCTTTTCCACCGCCTCTTTCTCTAAGGTGTACCATTCAAGGTTTGCCATAAAGCCCTCTCCTTTCCAGACCTAGCATTTTAGTTATTTTCAAATCCGAGTCAAAAAATACAAGACCCCTATCCAAAACAGCGGATAAAGGTCTTACTCTCTATGCTTAGATTACCGCCCGGGCACATATGGTGCCGTGATGACGGACGGTAAAGCCAAATGACATGGCGAGTTACTCCCCTTTAATACAATATTTGGTTTTACCTAGTTAAGTATAGCATATAAATGCCGGCCGGTAAATAGCGCCTTTGCAAAAATTTCAGCCGCACCTTGAATACCCGCAGCCGCGGCACACAACGCACCCGCTTTCGTGTTCCAGCATGCTTCCGCACTCGGGGCACAGGGGCCTTTTTTGCCCGGAGGGCGCATCCACTGCGGCCGCCCCTTCCTTTGCCGCCTCTACGGCCCCGCCTTCCATTTTCAGCACCCTTTCAAGGGCTTTGCCAATGGCATCGGGGCAGGAAAGAACCTTTATACCACTGCCGTTGGCCTTTTGCCTTATGGTGGAATGGCACCTTATTCCTTTAAGCTGCTCTATTATTGCTTCAACGCTCATGCCCGACCTGAGGGCTATGGATACAAGCCGGCTGGTGGCTTCGCTCTGGCTGGGGCAGCCCCCGGCACGGCCCAGGTTGGTGAACACTTCACAGATGCCGCTGTCGTCATAGTTAACCGTTATATAAAGATTCCCACAGCCAATCCTGACCTTTTCGGTGATTCCCCTTGTTATTTCCGGCCTTACCCTTGGGGTTATAGCCTGTGTCTCGGTTTTCCTTTGGCTTTCCGCCACTTGCTCCTGTCCTCCTATGCTGAGTACCTGCTCCTCCCTGCTTTTGTCCCTGTAAATGGTAACGCCCTTGCAGCCCAGTTTATACGCCAGTAAGTATACCTTCCTTACATCCTCCCTTGTAGCATGGCTGGGAAAGTTAACCGTTTTGGACACCGCATTGTCGGTATGTTTTTGGAAAGCGGCCTGCATCCTTACATGCCATTCGGGGCTAATATCGTGGGCGGTCACGAACAGCCTTTTTACATCCTCCGGTACGCCCGCCACATCCCGCAGCGTCCCTTTACGGGCAATCTCCTCCATCAGTTCCCGGCTGTAGAACCCCCTACTTTTTGCAGTCTCTTCGAACAGCCGGTGCACCTCCGGCAGCCTGTCCCTGTCCATGACATTGCGTACAAAGGATATGGCAAACAGGGGTTCTATGCCGCTGGATGCGCCGGCTATTATGCTTATGGTACCGGTGGGGGCAATGGTTGTGGTGGTGGCGTTTCTTAATTCAACTCCCTCGCCGGCATAGGCGCTGTGCCGGTGGTAGGGGAATTTTCCCTTAACCGAGGCGAGCTGCGCCGACTTCTCCTTTGACCTGCGGTTAATAAATCCCATTAGCTCCTCGGCAACCGCGACCGCCTCATCCGAATCATAGGGTATCCCCAGCATTATAAGCATGTCCGCAAAACCCATCACTCCTAGGCCAATCTTCCTCGAGGCCTTGGTGGCTTTTTCGATTTGCGGGAGTGGGTATTTGTTAATATCAATCACGTTGTCCAGGAACCAAACGGCGTTATCCACCACTTCGCCAAGCTTTTCGTAGTCGATTACCGTTCTATCGCCTTCCCGCTTCAGCATCCTGGCCAGGTTTATTGAGCCCAGGTTACAGGATTCGTAGGGCAGAAGCGGCTGTTCACCACACGGGTTGGTGCTTTCTATCTCCCCTATCCCCTTTAAGACGTTGTATTCGTTCATCCTGTCTATGAATATAATTCCGGGCTCGCCGTTTTTCCATGCCATTTCAACAATCAGGTCAAACACTTCCCTTGCGTCCAGGTACTGTGTCACGCTGCCGTCCTGGGGATTCACCAGGGCGTATTCTTCGCCCGCTTCCACCGCCCTCATAAACTCTTCGGTTACGGCCACCGAGATATTGAAGTTTGTGATGTCCGTGTTTTTGCTCTTACACTTAATAAACTCCAGTATATCCGGGTGGTCCACCCGTAGGATGCCCATATTGGCGCCCCTTCGTACGCCCCCCTGCTTTACCGCCTCGGTGGCGGCGTTAAAAACCTTCATAAAACTTACCGGTCCCGAAGCGACGCCGCCGGTGGAATTAACCGTTGCTCCGGCCGGGCGGAGTCTTGAAAAACTAAAACCCGTACCCCCGCCGCTTTTGTGTATTATAGCCGCCTGCTTAATCGCATCGAATATTCCCTCCATCGAATCCTCCACCGGCAGCACAAAGCATGCGGAAAGCTGGCCCAGGTCCTTTCCCGCATTCATCAGGGTGGGGGAATTGGGTATAAACTCAAGATTGGTCATCATCCTGAAAAAGGCATCCTCCAGCTCGGCGACATCCACCCCGGTATCATAACCGGTTTCCGCCGACGCCACCGCATGGGCCACCCTCCGGAACATCTCCTCCGGGGTTTCTATGACCTCGCCGTCTTTGTTCTTGGTCAGGTACCTTCTTTCCAGGACTTTTACTGCGTTTTCCGAAAGCTGCATATGTACACCCCCGTGCTACATATAGTATGTCACCTAAAATATTGGTACAATATATTGTATCACCGGGGATTTTTGGTGTCAATTGGCAAATTACCTCCCGTCTCCGGGCGTTTCATTAACTAAAAACAGGGAGCCATGCTCCCTATTCCTTTTCCTGTATTTTTTCCTGTTTGCTGTACACGTCCCCGGCTGTCGGTCCCGGGCTTTCCCCGCCGGTGTACCCGGCCCGCCGGCTGGACCCTCCCTTTAGGGTCGGCCCGTCCTCCGAACCAAATTCGGTGTTAAATTTCCGGTTACCTCTTTTAATCATCGAAACAATCCTATTAATAATGCTGCTTTCACCCATGCCGGTCTTTATCCCTCCCGAATCATGATTTTATATTATTTTTTCCTCAATCCCGGATTCTATTATAAAAGAAAGCTTTCGCTTTATTATGACGATGGGGATATTACCCGGCAGGAAATTCTAAAGGGGACATCCCTTGGCCATTTAGCAACAACCAATACAAAGGAATGTCCCCTTTTCTTTATTAAGCCATAGCATGTTCCTCGGCCCTAATCCTTTAGCAGCGCCCCTTCGGTATAGTAATTCCCTGCATTCCACAAAAGCCATTCCTCCACGCCGGAATCATAGGTGGCCTGTATCTGTTCCCTCACCTGTTTGCGCCCATAGACCTGGTAACCGTCCTTCAAGTAGCTGGCGGTAAAGTCCTGCAACCACGGCCTCAAAATGGCCTTTCCGCCCTTGTGATCCACGGCTTCCATCCTTTTAACCGCTGTGCTGATACTGGTGTATACAATTTTGTAAGGCTCAAAGTCCGGATAGCTAACACCGTAGACTCCCGGATAGTAATGGGACGGGTAAACCATGGGACACAATATGTTGGTACTGACGGTAAGGTCCTCCAGCTGCTGTCCCAGCCCCATGTCATCCTTGTTGGTGGTTACTTGTCCAAATATATCGGCGGAGACAAATACTCCCTTGTCGTTCAGCACCTCGGTGGCGTACTTCATAAAGGCGGCTATTGCCTCGGCCATGCTTTCCTTTTCCTTTGCCTCCCCGTAGTCAATCAGTTTCCTGTTGCCGTCGGTGGGAAACCTCACGTAGTCAAATTGTATTTCGTCAAAGCCGTACTCCACCGCTTCCTTGGCAACGTCCAAAATATATTCCCAGCTTTCCCGGTTGTAAGGGTTTAACCAGGCATTTCCCTTATTGTCTCTCCAAACCGTTCCCGATTTAGTTTTTATCGCCAGGTCGGGCCGGCTGCTGGCCGCCCGGGTATCCTTAAAGGCAACAATCCTTGCTATGGCATAGACCCCGTTCTTTTTAAGGTCGGCCATCCTCTTTTCGATATCTTTAATCTGGACAATACGGTTCGCGCCGACAGAAAGAGCCATTTCATTACGGGTTTTATAGGTTACAAGGCCGTCGTCGTTTTTCACGTCTATAACCATTGCATTCAGCTCGGTTCTGTTTACCAGGTCAAGCAGGTCGTAAAACCTCTTTCCTCCCGCGGTATACCCGGTAAGATAGATGCCCTTTGCCTTTACCGGTATCCTCATGTCCCTGAAGTCTGACGGCGGCTGGACCATATGGGCATCCTGCACGTAATCCCCCGGTGGTGGGGGCTCGTATGCCTTGGTGGTAGCGACGTTTTTGTGTATAAAACCAAATGCTATGATTACAATTGCAAAGAAAACAAGGGTATGAGCATTCCTTTTGTCAAATATCATTACGCCACCTCACAAATATTGTGTTACCCCTCTGTTCTTATTAGAATTATACCATATCAAGCGAATCGGGTATAACAATTGCCGGAGTAAAAAAACTGCGACGGTGAGCAGTCGCTCCCCGCCGCATTTAATGCCTATACATCAAGCTGGCGTCTAAGGGCCTGCACCCTCTTGTTCCACGCGTGCAGCCCAAGGGCAACTCCTATAACGCCGTAGGACACAAAGGCCCTGAAGAACTCCCCTATCTGGGCATCTCCGAACAGGTTATTACCCGCTTTGGGAGATACAATAAACAGCGTATGGAACAGTATTACCCCCAGTATCGCCTGGCCGCTGGTTGCCTTGGTAACCGACGCGCCGCCCAAAAGGATGGAAGCGATGGCAAAGGTCGCTATCTGTACGTGACTGCCGTAAGTTGACAGCGTACCTATATTTTGCAGGAATATTATCTGGCCCCAGGCCGCAAGTACGGTGGAAATTATCATGGCAATGGTCCTTGTCTTGTCCACATCAATCCCCGAAACCTTTGCTATTTCCATGTTATGCCCAACCGTCCTGAAGTCCTGTCCCAGCTTGGTCTTCATAATAAGGACGTTAAAGGCCCACAGCATCGCTATCATAACGGTGGTGGCGACCGGCAGCTTGACCGACATCAGCATGGAGCCGGATGTTATAACCCAAATACTTACACCTAGAATTGCCCCGGATATTACAAGCCGGGTGGCGTATTTGAATTTATCCAACTGTTCCGGCGCATTTTTACTCTTCAAAATATAATCAATAACCACGACCAGGCAGGCCACGGCGCCTATCCCGGCCAGGATATAGAACAGCGGGTATTCGAAAACGGCGTCAATGGAATACTTGAGCCCGTATTCGGTTGTCAGGTCTATGGTATTTTTTATACCAATACCCCGGGTCAGTACAAGGTCGGGGTTTTTAATGGGTATCAGTGTTCCCACAAGGAACAAAAGGATAAACTGATACACCCCGTTGGCAAAGAAGCCCGCAATCATGCTTGATATCATTTCCTGGCCCTTGGTCCTGTTAAGAAGCCTGGCTGTCATAAGTCCGAAAATTACAGCAAAGGGAGTTGACAGCACAAGGCACCAAAGAAAGCCCGGGAATCCGCCTATTTTTAAATGGGTTACTATCAGTATGGCAAACTGTCCGGCCATTGCCCCAATAACCAACCCGAAGTTGAGCCCCAGGCCGGCTATAACCGGCAAGACCAGCGCAAGAACCATGAATGAGTTCCTGGTTATCCTGGTAAGAAGCGTATTTACTATGAACACCGCCGGCAGCTTGGAAAAATAAACCCCAATTAGACAGATTACTATAAACAGAATGGGCACACTGTAGTCAAACAGCAGCTTCTTTATGCTGGTTGCAGTGCTTGGTTTGTTTGTCTTTACACTTTTCACCTCGTTAACCTGGGCCATTACGCTTCCCTCCCAACCTTAGTGAGTGCATAAAGTATTATGCCATTCTGTACTATCTGCCTTAATACCTCCGACAGGTTACCTTCGGGGAACAGCTGGTTTGCCACCGGCACCGCAATGGTCAGCATGCCTTGAAACAGGAAGGTCCCTATCAGCACATGGGATATTTTTACCTTTGAAGTGGACGCACCGCCTATAAGGACTGCTGCAACGGCAGGGAATGCCATATTAAGTGGAGCAAGGTAAAGCTGCAGGTAGCCGAAGCTAAGGGAATATACGATTATACCCACTGCACCTATAATCGTTGATATTATTGTCCCCAAAACCCTGTTTTTGTCCACATCTATACCCGATGCGGCTGCAAACTTGGGATTGGCCCCTGCAGTGTACATCTCTATTCCGCTTTTGCTTCTTGAGAAAAGCCATACAAGCAAGCAGCAGCCGAAAAAGAACAGTAAAAGCCCGGTTGGAATATAAACGCTGCCAATTTTGAAACCCCAAAACCGATTTAAAATCTCCCCGAAGGTTGAATCCAGCGACACCGTAACCCTAAGGCCCTTACCGATGGGCCAAATCATTTCGGGATGCTTAAAGGGTAGTGTAACCCAACCTATCTGCATAAACGAAACGATGGAAAACCCGGTGTAAGTGGCTACCAGCATTTCGGAACCCTTTATCTTGTTCAGCATCAGCCCGTAAGCCCAACCGGTCAAAATCGCAAAGGGCAGCGATATCAAAATCGCCGATATAAACCCGTAGCCCAGGGCCTTGGAAGTAAGCCCGAATTCTATTGCCATAAGGCTGCCTAAAAGCCCGCATATTATACCTATCGGAAGGGCAAAGTTGGGTCCGGTACCGCATTGTATCGAAGGTACCATGGCCAGTGCCAGTATACCGAACATACCGAACCTTCGTATTACGTCGGAGGCCAGCATGCCAAAGGGAAGTTTCAGCACTATCGCAGCTATACAGATCCCTATGAACATCAGCGTAATTATAAGCCTCGGAAGACCAATGCTCTTGACAAACTTCCTCAAAGTGTCCTTCATATCACATGGCCTCCTTTTCTTTCATTTTCTTGTATTCACCGGCCATCATTAGACCAAAGTCCCTGTCGCTGTCGTCGGGTCTAAGGATACCTTC
>LFRM01390324.1_pt3 | contig 11294 bp, 13 predicted proteins | sample 618341 | NCBI WGS metagenome assembly LFRM01 (sample SAMN03654438, study PRJNA283298) | anaerobic digester metagenome | isolation source: pool of bioreactors CSTR01a, CSTR02a, and CSTR03a thermophilic anaerobic... | place: Denmark: Kgs. Lyngby | collected 2014-05-21
GACTGCGGGGCCTGCGGCGCCCCGACCTGCCAGGCATTCCTCGAGCGGGTCCGGCGGGGGGAGCGGGAACTCCAGGACTGCATCTTTTGCCCCTCCGGGCCCCTCTCCCCCCGGTTCGAGGGCGAGGCACGCTACTCCGGCCGGGACGCCCTCGGCGGGGAGTACGACTTCATCCTCGATCCCCTCCCCGGCGAGGTCTCGGCCCGAAAGATCGTCCTCCCCTTCCGCCCGGACCTCGTGGAGAGGTGGGGGATTGCGGCCGGCGATATCGTCGTCGGGAGGCCGACCGGTGCGGGCTGCCCGGTCCAGCACGTTCTCTCGGTCCTTCACGCAAATCCGGTGACCGGTCTTCTCACCTGTCTCGTCGTCGGCCCGGAGTTCTCGCGGGACAGAGAGTTTAAGGAGATCGAGGCATATCACATGGTCGGTTTTGAGGGGATTGCCCGGCCGGTGCGGCGCGAACCGGTCCTCGGGATGCGGCAGCGGTTCCTGCCCGGATTCTGCATGATGAACCTTACGCACACGGGTGTCGTGAACATGATTCTCGCACAGTCCTCGGGTCTCCATGTGCGGGTGGAGGATATTCGATTGTTATGAAGAGTATAGCAGATATCGATGAGAAGATCCGGAACGGTTCGGCGGTCGTCTACACCGCCGCGGAATTCAAACGCCTCGTCCGCGAGGGCGCGGAGATCACGGCCGCCGACGTCGACGTCGTCACCACCGGGACGTGCGGGGTGATGTCGGGGACCGCGGCGATCCTCTCTATCCCGGTGGCCGAGCCCGGGACGTTCGAGCGGGCGGAACGGGTCTGGTTAAACGGCGTCCCCTGCATGCCCGGCCCCTGCCCGAATGAGCGGCTGGGGCTGCTTGACCTGATCGTCTCCGGGACCGCCCACGCCGGGCCTGACTACGGGGGCGGGCACCTCTTTCGCGATATCGTCGAGGGGCGCGAGATCGAGGTGCTGGTGGAGGCCGCCGATCGCTCGATCGAGACGAAAGTGACCCTCGACGACTTCCCCTACGCCCGGATCTTCACGACGCGGAGCGCTTACAAGAACTACACTGCGTACCTCAACACCCAGCCGACCCGGGTGAGGACGATCTTTTCGGTCACCGGGCTCGAAGGACCTTACCGGGAAGTATCGATCTCTGGGTGCGGGGAGATCAATCCGCTCCAGAACGACCCGGCGAGGCTCGCCATCCGTGACGGGTCGCCGGTCTTCCTGAACGGCTCGGCCGGGATCGTGACCGGGGAGGGGACCCGGAGCAGCGCGGCCCGCCCCAACCTCACGGCCATCGCCGATATGGTCGGGATGCAGCCGCGCTACATGGGCGGGTTTAAGACCTCCGCGGGGCCCGAGTGCATCACGAGCCTCGGTTTTGCGATCCCGGTCCTCGACGACCGGCAGGTCGAGGCCCTCCGGGTCCTCGACGAGGAGATCCCGCTCCCGATTGCCGATATCAACACCCGCAAGGTCTTCGATGAGACGACCTACGCCGATATCTGGCAGGGGGCCGGGTGGGAGGTGACCTACCATCCGGAGTGGTGCGAGGATTGCTCGGCCTGCGTTGCGGCCGCGATCTGCCCGACGGGCGCGTTCGACCGCGAGACCGGGATCGACCGCGATCGCTGCCTTGCCTGCCTCGCCTGTCTTGCCTGCCCGAACAACGCCCTCGAGGGCGATGAAGGCTCGCTCCGGGTCCGAGGAAGGCGCGTCCCGATCACGCTCCGCCAGTCCAGCCGGACGCTCGCCGAGGGCCTCTGTCAGGATATAAAGGAGATGATCCTTGACGGCCGGTTCACCTTCACCGGAGGCGGGGGGCGGTGAGGGAGAAATACCTCCTCCACTGTCCTGGATGCGGCCGCCCCTTCCCGGACCGCTACACCCTCGACTGCCCCTCTGGGTGCAACGCCCTTCTCCGAACAATTTACCGGGAACCCCGGCTCGTCCTCCGGGATCTCCCCGGTGTCTTTCGCTACTCGTCATGGCTCCCCATCGAGGGCCACCTCCGGATCGACGCGGGCCCGGTCTCCTACGCTAGCACCGGGCTTGCCCGGGAGCTCGGTCTCTCAAACCTCACCATCACCTTCTCGGGCTACTGGCCCGAGCGGGGCGGGCGGATGGAGACCTGCTCCTTCAAGGAGCTCGAGGCCCAGCCGACGGTGCTCCGCCTCCGGGAGAAGGGGGCCGGGGTCCTCCAGATCTCTTCTGCGGGGAACACCGGCCGGGCCTTCTGCCAGGTCTCGGCCCTGACCGGGGCGCCGGTAGTCGTGGTGGTCCCCTCCTCCGCCGCCGACCGGCTCTGGACGACGGCACCGTCCCCAAACGTCTGCCTCATCACGGTGGACGGGGACTACTCGGACTCGATCGCCTTCGGGCGGGATGTCTGCTCTATCCCGGGGGTCGTCCCGGAGGGCGGGGCAAAGAACGTCGCCCGCCGGGACGGGATGGGGACGGTGGTCCTCGATGGGACGCTCTTTGCCGGGAGGCTCCCCGACGCCTACTTCCAGGCGGTCGGGAGCGGGACGGGGGGGATCGCCGCATGGGAGGCCGCCGACCGGCTCATCGCCGACGGGCGGTTTGGCACTCGCCTCCCGGCTCTCCACCTCTCCCAGAACCTCCCCTTCGTCCCGATGGTCCGGGCCTGGGAGGCAGGGAGGCGGGAGATCGTCCCCGAGGAGGATATGCCCGACGCCGAGGCCTCGATCGAGCGGGTCTTTGCCGGCGTGCTCACGAACCGCCACCCGCCCTGGGGGGTCCGCGGCGGGGTCTACGATGCCCTCGCGGCCTCCGGCGGGAGGATGTATGCGGTCTCTAACGACGAGGCCCGGAGTGCTGCTCGGCTCTTTGAGGCGACGGAGGAGATCGACCTCGACCCGGCCGCCGCGGTCGCGGTCGCATCGCTTCTCCGGGCGGCGGAGGAAGGGTTCGTCGAACCGGGTGAGCATATCCTCCTGAACGTGACCGGTGGGGGGTATCAACGTGCGGCAGAAGACCTCGATCGCTACCCGGTCGAGCCCTACCTCCGGGTCGGGGCCGGCGAGGCCGTCGCGGGGGACGTCCGGGACGGTATCACCTCCTGGCTCGCCGGGCAGGGGGTGGCCATCCGTGCGTGAGGGCTGCGTCCTCGACAGGCTTGCGGCCCTCGGGGTCGATATTGTGGCGAGCCTCCCCTGCGACCGGACGCAGGACCTCTGCGCCCTGATCCCTGAGCGGTTCCATGCGGTCAATCTCACCCGGGAGGAGGACGGCGTCGGGATCTCGGCCGGGCTTGCGATGGCCGGACGGCGGCCGGTGCTTCATATGCAGAGTTCGGGGCTCGGGAACTCCCTGAACGCCATCATGTCCCTCACCGTCACCTTCGGCCTCCCCCTCCCGATCCTCGCGAGCTGGCGGGGGGTCTACCGGGAGGCGATCCCGGCCCAGGTGCCGTTCAACAGGGCGGTCCCGGAGGTGCTTGAGGCGCTCGGCATCCCGTATACGGTCATCCGCGATCCCGAGGACGAGGGGTTGATCGACGAGGTCGTCTGCGATGCGTACGATAACATGCGCCCGCACGTGGGGCTGATCCTCCCCTCGTTCTGGGAGGGGGCGGACGAGGCCTGCCCGTTAAAGCAGCCGCCCCCGCCACGGGCCCGCGAGTCGGCGCTCGAGTACCGGCGGACGTTCCGCGAGCCGGTGATGAGGCGCTACGACGCAATCAGGGTGATTGCGGGCGTTCTCAACGACGAGGCGGTCGTTGCAAACATCGGCGTCCCCTCTAAAGAGCTCTACGCGGCTCGCGACCGGGACCTGAACTTCTACATGCTCGGGAGCTACACCCAGGCGACCCCGATAGGGCTCGGGCTTGCCGTCGGGACCGACCGGGAGGTCGTCGTCCTCGACGGGGACGGGAGCCTGCTCGGGACCGCCGCCCTCCCGGTGGTGGCGGCTGAGGCGCCGGAGAACCTCACGATCGTCTGCCTGGACAACGGGGCCTTCGGGAGCACAGGAAACCAGCCCACCCCGGCCTCCGGCCTCGTGGACATGGAGCTCCTCGCCCGTGCCGCCGGGATCCGGCGGACGTGCAAGGTGCAGGACGAAGAAGAACTCAAGGATGCCTGGGAGAGCCGGGGCCGGGGACCGACTTTCATCCACGCGGTCCTCGCACCCGGGAACGCGCCGGTCGGAAATATCCCGCTTGCCCCGGCCGAGATCCGGGAGCGGTTCATGCGGGCGCTCCGGGGGTGAGGGCCCATCGGGGTTTCCCTATGTCCAATTTTTTGGAGACTTGTCCAGGATTTTGGACGGCCCCCCGGCGGCAGGGTTCTGGTCGGTGGCGCAATCACCACACCGCGAGAGCATCTTTTCTACATGTCCTCCCTTGGGCCGCACCGGCAGGTTAACATAGTCCCTGTTCGAAATTACGAACACATCTTCGATGATCCGAACATACTCTCCGGGGAGGTTTTTGCTCACGTCGGCCATCATTGAACGGAGGCTGAATCTTATATAAGGGGTGGAAGAAGCATGCAGCGAAAGATATCGATGGACACACTCTTAACGGGACTCTTCGTTGCGATGCTCCTCCTCTTGCTCTTCTACGACCCTATCTGGGTGCTCCACCCGGCGATCGAACCTCTCCTCATGCTCTTTGCCCAGTCTATCGGTCTCGTATTCCTCGTGCTCGTTGTATTCTGCATCATCGGCCTGGTGCTCCTCGTTGTCCGGCGCCTCTATGGCGTATGCAGGAACGTCGCCCGGAAGTGCAGAGAGGCGTGACAGAAGACATCTCTCTCCAGGCCGTCCTCGTTGTTAACATGGAACGCAAATACCTCGCCGCGCTGCTCGCCGTCGGCATCGCGGCAGGCCTGTATGCGGCTCTCGCCTACCAGTGGGTCCTCGTACTCGTCATCGTCGCGGGGTGGCGCTGGTCCTGGTCGCGGCCGACGTCGCAGGTCGGACCGGGGCGGAGTAGGCTCTTACAGCATCACCGTCGCGATCAGTGGGATCGTGAGGAGCGAGCCGATCGTCGAGACGAAGACGATCTGCGATGCAAGCCGGGAGTCGGCGCCGTACTGCTCGGCGAAGATGACGGTGTTTGCGGCGGCGGGCATCGCGGCCATCGTGATCATGATTCCGTTGATGTAGGGGTCGGCAAAGATCGGGGCGAGGAGGTAGAAGTAGGCCGCCGGGATCCCGAGGAGGAGGATGGCGCTCGCGGTCCAGATCCGCCAGCTCCCGACCATCTCCCGGGCCGGGAAGGTCGCGAGCATCGCCCCGACGATGATCATGGCTAGGGGCGTCGTCACCCCTCCGAGGAGGTCGATCGAGTCGATGAAGGGGCTCGGGATCTCGATCGAACCGAGGAAGAGGGCAAGCCCGAGGAGGGAGGCCGCGATCCCGGGGTTTAAGAGCAGTTTCGGGTCGAACCCCTTTCCCCTTCCCCCGGTCAGCATCGCGATCCCGACCGAGAAGACGAGGATGTTGAAGACCAGATTGAATATCGCGACGTAAAAGAGCGAATCCTGCCCAAAGAGCGTGAGAGAGACCGGGAACCCCATGAACCCGACGTTCCCGAAGACTATCGCGAACTGGAGGACTCCCTCCTCCGCGGCCGTGACCCGCATGGCCTTCGAGACCGCCCAGGCGAGTCCGAACGAGAAGATATAGAGCGCTCCGGTCGCGAGAACCAGGGTCTCGGCGTCGACGAGGCGTTCGGGGGTGAAGGGCACCTGCATCGAGGCGATGATCAGGGCCGGGATGGTGATGTTGACGAGGAGCCCCGAGAGCCCCCGGGTGGCCCGGGGGTCGACGATCTTTGTCGCGACGGCGACGTAGCCGGCGGCAATCAGGAGGACCAGGATGAAGATCTGGTCCGCAACTATCAGGAAATCCGTGATCGCACCGTTCATCTCGCTGCACCCGGTCTCTTCATCAGGTGTGGGTGCTGCTTTGCCTTTACGGTTCTGCCTCTTGAACCCCGCGGAACATGGACTGCCGGACCAGGTCAAGGAGCGGCGAGGACGGCAGGGAAGGATGTCATCCTGCGGAAATCCGTTAATGGCATTCACGCGATCTCCGCTGTCACGGCGAGATCGGCATGGGTGCAGTTCCATCTTTTGCGGATCTGTTCCATTTCTGTTCGGAATATAGCGAACAATTTATACGGAAGGAGATCCTATTCCTGCTTATGGCATTCATGAAATGGACAGACGATCTCTCCGTGGGCGTTCGAGAGATCGATGACCAGCACCAGAAACTCGTATCGCTCATCAACGACCTTCACGACGCGATGCGCGACAAGCGCGGGAAGGATGTTCTTGGGAAAGTGCTCACAGATCTCGCCGCCTACACGGAGTATCACTTCTCGACCGAGGAGAAGTATATGCAGAAGTTCGGCTACGCCGAGTTTGACGCGCACCGAAGCGAGCACCAGGCCTTCGTCGCGAAGGTCGGCGAGTTCAAGAAGGGATTCGATGAGGGTAAACTCGGCCTCTCTATCCAGGTCATGAGTTTCCTCCGCGACTGGGTGGCGAACCATATCAAGGGTTCGGACAAGCGCTACACCGACTTCTTCCGTGAACACGGCCTCTCCTGAGGGCGCCGGCCCCCTGCCCTCCCCGGCCGGCAGTGGTGGAGCGTGCTCATCCCGGCTGGGAGTGGTTCATCGCTTGCCGGTGCGGACTCCTTCCTCTACCGTTCGGCGCGGCCCGGGTTTCCGGCCCATCGGGGGCTTTTTTTTGGTCTGGCACCGATCAGAAGAACCTGATGTGTAGATGCGTGTCAGATAAAAGGTATATAGAGAAACGTTGACCCCTCCCGCGCGCATCGTGGGATATGCCGAGGTGAAGACCGATGGGGGAAAACGATTCTTGAACGACACCGGCTGGAAAGGGCTGATCTTCATCGCCCTGCTGCTCTTCATCCTGGCCGGCAGCGGTATAGTGTGTGCATCTCCGGCGGGGGAGGGGCAAGAGATCGTGCTTGGAGAACCCGCAGATACGACGAGGTATCAGGGATCCGGGAGTGCGTTCAGTATCTTCTATAACCCTATGCTCCTTGGGTGCGGTTTTGGAGCCGTGATCGTGCTCGTGCTGGGCTACTATCTCATCCGGAGGTCCCGCGGGAAGGGTAAAAGTGCAACGGAGAGGTGAAGCGATGAGACAGACCGGGAGGTTCTGGACCCTCGCGGCGGCTACGGCCCTTATCCTCCTGACCCTCGCCGCCGGGTGCCTCGACCGGCCGATGACGGCGGGCCACCGAACGCTGGAGGGGGACGTCTGGGTGCTGAAACTTGACGATGCCGGGGACCGGGAGTGGTTCACCGTCATCGACAGCGGGAAGTTCGACGAAGCGTTCTCCCTCATCGAGGTTCCTGACGGCTACGCGATCGCCGGGTCGGTCTCGGATATAGGCGAGTTCCACCCGACGCCGCGGGTTATCCTCCTTGACCGGGAGGGAAGGGGAGTGTGGGATACGACCTACCCGTCGCCGGACGACCACCGCGGGACGGGAATCGCGCCTTCCAATACAGGAGGGTTTGCCGTCGCGGCCTCCCGCGGTCTTGTTGTCCTTGCGGACGGCAATGGGAGCGAACGGCACCGCACGGACCTTGCCGCGGCAGGGGAGTACTGGGCGGTCGCGCCGTTAGCCTCTGGCGGCTGGATCGCGGTCGGGGNNCGGTCGGGGATGTGAGCCCAATTTCCCTCCTGATCATCGTCCCGGATCCGGCGGGAGGGGTCCTCGTCGCCGGAGAGGCTGCAGAGGTCACCGGAGCCATCACAGCGGCGAAGTTCGACGACCGGGGCATACCTGTCTGGAACACGACGGTTCAGGGCGATCCTGGAGAGCAGTATCTCCTCGCGGCGGCCCGAAAGGACCCGGACGGCGGCTACTCACTGCTCGCCGGGGTCACGGGTGCGGAGCCGGTGGGGGTTCTAGAGGTCTCGCTTGGCGAGGACGGGAGCATTCTACAGCAGAGCACGATCAATACCTCCGCTCCCGTGACCTGGACCCCTGATGGTGGCTACATCTCGGCGGTGCTTGCCGAGAACGACTACGGCGGCGCCCTCCTCCGGGTGGAGAGGTTCGATGAGGACGGAGCCGCGTCATGGACGTCGACGCAGCGGCTGGACGAATACAGCAGGGTTGTCGCCCTCATCCCGACGTCCGATGGCGGGTCGGCGGTGCTCGGGATGTACATGAAGTACTGATGCCGGGGGAGGAGGCTGATATTTGATGCAAAATCAATCCAAGAGACCGGGTATGCGGACAGTCAAGATACTCATTATATTGGTCCTCCTCTTCCCGGCGGGTTCCGCCGCCGCTCCGGCGCCCTCCACCGGGGGCACCACGAACTGGCTCGATACCTTCGACGAGTGGGTCGGGCCCCGGGATATGTCGATGTACAATCCACCCATTGAAACCCCAGAGAGGGCTTCGATCACTGAGGAGGTCGCACGGCAGTACCCCGGCATGATCCTGCTCGATGAGAACGTGACGTTGACGTTCCCCGAAATTCCGTCTGCGACGGTCTCGGGGCAGCCGTCCGGCCCTGCCGTTGACGTGGTCATGACCGATCCCGTGTACTTCAGCCCGGTTCCGACGGCCGGCGGGGCGAACCTCACAAGCCTTCCGCCCCTCCGGAAGTACGACCTCGTGACCGCCGACCCGGCGGCGTTCGTCGCCGACGCGGGTTCGGGGGGTCCGGTGACGCTCCGCCTCCCCGGCGGGGAGTTCGTGCTCGACCTCGAACCGGTGCCGGGCCCCGTTGCGGAAGGCACCCGGGCCTTCGTCAAGAACGAGTCGGGCACGTTTGAAGTCGCCCTTCCTTCTACATGGCGTTTTGAGGGAACCGTCGCCGGCAAGCCCGGGAGTTTGACCTCGTTCACCGTTGGCAGCGACGTGATCCTCGGGACGGTCCGGTGCGGCTCGACGTCGCTCGTCATCGGCCAGGCAGGGACGGTCGAGGTCGGCGGGGAGCAGAAGGTCGTGCACATCATTTACGACGAACGGGACGTCATCCCGAAATTCTGGCCCCTGGCTACCGACGTCTGCGTGACGCCGTCCGGGACCGGGGGTTCTCCGGAAGTTACCGGGGCCCGGGTTGCAACCCTCGTAAAGAGCCTGATGGATGCCGTGGCGTTCGGGTCGTGCCGGGGCGGGAAACCGGACGAGTTGGATCCCGCATTCGGCCGAACCGGAGAAAGTGACCCCGATCCGGGGCGGATCTCGTTAGAGCGAGCAAAGCAGATTGCTTCCGATTACATCGAAGAACGGGATACCGGTCAGGATCTGGCACTGGTAACGGCCCGGTACGTAGTTCCTCATGCGGATGGGCTCCCCGGAGAGTACCTCATACGCTACTCCCGGATTATCGGCGGGGTGCGCTGTCTCTCGGACGGCATAACCGTCACCGTTCATCCCGCAACCGGATGTGTCATGAGTTACTACAAGTCATGGACGATGCCGGAAGGTCAGGTGCCGACCGATGCAGGGGCGAAGATATCGGAATCCGAAGCAGGCGCAATTGTAGCGGACGTTATGACTGAAAACGGTGCCGGAGGGGTCCAGATACTCTCTTCGGAGAAGCAGTGGGTGGACCTGAACTACCCTGCGGGTCTCCAGGAGCCTCACGACATTCGTCTGGCATGGCACGTCCGGTTTACCGACGATTACTATCGGTCGCGAGGGGTGACGTTCCCTGCTGCGGTGTGGGTGGATGCTGAGACGGGGGAGGTTTTCAGGTGTCTTTACAGTCTGGATTAACCTTGCCGTCCTGGTTGCCGGGGCTGGACAAGTAGCTTCCCGGCACAGAAAAGGTATAAGGGCCGGGGAGAAAGTCTCCCGGTGTGGATGCCGGAGCCGGCCCCCCGCAGGGGAGTGCGGCTCTCTTCCGCACCGGATATCCCGAGGAACCATCATGAAGAATATTCTCCCTGCCCTTCTCCTGCTCTGCTGCCTCCTTGCCGCTGCCGGCTGCACCGGCACCGAGGAGACCGTACCGGAACACGCGGGCACGCTTGCCGAGGCCCGCGAGGTCTTCGGCCCCGATATCCCCGAACCGTCCTACCTGCCCGAAGGCTACGCCTTCGAGAGCGCCGTCCGCTCCCCCGACGGCAGTGTCACGCTTACCTACACCGGCACCGCCGGCGACCTCCGGGTAACGAGGCTTTCGGCCGCGGACGCGCCGTGCCCCGGCCCGACGGTCGCCGGGAATGAGGAGCGGATCGTCCAGGGTAACGGCATCCAGGGCCATCTGGTCTACGAGAACGACGACCGTTCGGAGGGCTCTCTCTGGCTGTTCCGGTGGGAGTGGAACGATGCCGCTTTCTGCATGACAGGAAAACTCCCCGTGGACGAGATAACGAAGGTCGCCTCATCGATCGTCGAGTGATGGCCGGAACGGCTATGAGCCGGCTGCTCTCTCACCCCCTCTTCCCGCAGCGCCTCCGTCAGGCGTTCCCTCAGGACCTCAATGGTCTTCTCGAACGTCCGGTTTTTCGGACATATGTCCGGAATGCTGGACGGTCGCCCGGCATTCGGGCACCTCCCCATCCTGCGCAACACCGGTTCCCGGTGCGTTAAGGCCGTTTTTGAGTGGAGTGTCGATCCGAATGACCCGACGTGTAGACGTGCGCCACAGAAAAGATATGTAGAGGAACGTTGACGTCTCCATCGTGAATACCGGGATCGTATCCCGGGATGCACCGGCAGGTGAAGATCGATGAAAGAAAAGCAATTCATAAACGGTACCGGCCGGGGAGGGCTGATCTGCATCGCCCTGCTGCTCTTCATCCTGGCCGGCAGCGGTATAGCGTGCGCATCTCCGGGTGGAGAACCGCCGGCCGATGCGGGGGAGGGCCGGGAGGCCGTGCTGGCGGAGCCCGGAGATACGACGACGTATCACGGTTCCGAAAGTGCGTACAGCATCTTCTACAACCCCGTGCTCCTCGCGTGCGGCCTGGGAGCCGTGCTCGTGCTCGCGGTGGGCTACTTCCTCATCCGGAGGTCCCGCGGGAAGGACGCACCGTGAGCGTGGCTCGGAGGTACGCTCCCCTGCCTCCAGGCACCTGAACGACTTTGGGAGCTGGCTATGGATAAGGGAGGGGCCATTTCCAGGGTACCCGAAAGAACCGGGCATTCCGGGAATGGGATGTTTGATCCCGCCAATCCTCCGGCAGCAACCATGGAGGGCCGATGGACTCAAAGAAGATAATGGGAGTATTGTTGGGGCTTGCCGCCGTGCTCTCTGCAATCCTCTTCGCTTTCCCCCCGGTGAGTACGGATTGTGCCGGTGATGACGAA
>LFRM01150385.1_pt2 | contig 11292 bp, 10 predicted proteins | sample 618341 | NCBI WGS metagenome assembly LFRM01 (sample SAMN03654438, study PRJNA283298) | anaerobic digester metagenome | isolation source: pool of bioreactors CSTR01a, CSTR02a, and CSTR03a thermophilic anaerobic... | place: Denmark: Kgs. Lyngby | collected 2014-05-21
ACCACAACCATCAAGACCGAGCCGACCGAAACAGAACCGCCTCCGATTGAAACGGAGCTCATGTTCCCCGGCCGTTATCCCGTGGCCTTCATGATTAACAACACCGCCGAGGCAAGGCCTCAGTCGGGCCTTGATAAGGCCAAACTCATCTACCAGATGATGACCGAAGGGCGCACCACTCGTTTGTTACTTGTGACCGATGCCGAAGAGGGTGTGATCGGACCTGTCCGAAGCGCGAGGCCGGCTTTCCTCGACCTTGTCGCACAGCATCGGGCATTTTATTGTTACGCGGGGAACTACGCAGTCGTCAAGGCCAGCCCTGTCGTCAACCAAATCCGTATCCTGGACGCCCTGAAGGGTCACTACGGCATTTTCTATCGCTCCGGTCACCGCGTGGCGCCTCACAACCTTTATACGACCTTAGAGCGTGTGTACACCGCGGCCGAAAAAGACCGCCCGCCCCTCATGCCCAAGGAGCCTGTGAAAGGCTTATCCAATTACAGCGACTTTGTCCTCCCCGATGGAGGCGAACCCGCCTTAGAACTCCACTATCGCTTTTCTGGCCTTTTGGAAATGTTTCGCTACGACTCAAGCGTGAATGCTTATTTAAAGTACAACAACGACCAACTCTTAGTCGATGAGCAGAGCAAACAGCCGCTTGAAGTGCCGAACATCATTGTCTTGTACCGCCCCCACAGCTTCATGCCCAACGGCGTCCATAACAAGATTAACTGGATTGATGAGGGCGAGGCCACTTATCTCACGGGGGGCAGAAAATACGACATTACCTGGAAAAAGACCTCCCACACGGATCCCATTGTCTATCGCTTAGAGGGCGAGGAGCTCATTTTGAATCCGGGGTTGACCTGGATCATCGTCGTGGACGGCCAAGCATTGAAGACTGTCGAATATAAATGAATAAAACTACCCGCTACGGGTGGGTAGAGAAGTTGTTTTTCCGTGTACAATAATGCAGACGACCCGTTCGTTGAACAAGAATGAGGAGATCATGACGATGAATAAGACTGAAAGCTTCACTTTTCACCAACTGCCTACCAGTGTCGCCGAACTTCAGGCTATGCCGGAGGCCGCTTTAAAAACGCCCTTTCAGACGGCTGCTTTGACCGTGGCCGTACTGTGCCATTATGAAACCGACCCCCAAGTGACGATCGAGATGCTAAATATCCTAAAAGGACCCCAGGCGCTGTCCCCTTATGACATCCAGTTTTTGCGTGACCGTTTGTCAGGCAAGGGCTATAAAGCCTACTCGTTCTTCCAGGGCGCGACCCCTGAAAACAACTACACTCCAACGGAACCCTTGACCATTACAGTCTCATCGGGGCCCTACAGCTTTCAGGAAAAAGGCTATGCGAATCTCTTGATTCAGTCATCCGGCGCGGATAGCCCCCGACAGATTAAAATGCGTGAGAAACCCTCAAGCGGCGAATGGTTCTTATGGGAGAATTATTTACTGGCCGACATCAGGACGCCCGTGGCAAGCGACCCCTGGGCCTAAAACTAGACTATAAAACCGCTAAAAAGGCATCCTCGGTGGTCCGGATGCCTTTTTTGTGCTCATACGCTTCGTGCCTATGAGCGCAATAGCTCGGCTAAAGTGAGAGTACATCGAATATTTGCCGAAACAAACTTACAAATCCGCGTAAAAGGGTATCTCTTCCTCCTCAAGATGCCTTTTTTCTTTGAGCGTGAAACTTATAGTCGCCGCGATAAGCAGCATGACGGCAGCTATTAAATACGCCCCGTCATAGCGCTCTGTGCGATCCACCACCCATCCCGCCATAAGCGGTCCGAAGATGCCCGCCAAACCCCAGGCCATGTAGAGGAGGCCGAAGTTAGCGCCAAAGTGCTTCAGTCCGTAGTAATCTGCCGTAATCGCAGGAAAAGCAGAGGATGATGCCCCGTAATTCAGCCCCGCGATCACGACACCCAAAAGAAGCGCCGGAATCGAACGGTAGGAAAAGAAAAGGGCAAGATTGATCGCCTGCGAGATAAACACCATGCGCATCAGGAACAAGCGTCCGATTCTGTCCGAGAGAGCTCCTCCCAAAATGCGTCCCAGCGCATTACACACGGCAATGAGCAAAATAAGTAGATACCCGCTCTCCCATCCGGCCTGCAAATGCGCGATACTCGTCAGATGCCCGATGATCATGAGGCCTGAGGCGGACGCAAAAGCAAACATGATAAAGAGTTTATAGAAGCTTGAGGTCCTAAGCATCTTTTTGAAATGAAGATCGTGACAAGAAGGCGCATCCGTCTCTTCGGTCCTCTCGATCTCCTCCGGCGGATTCGACACAAACTGCGCGAGGATAAAAGAGGACAAAAGCACCACCGAGCCCAGGAGTAAAAAACCCTTTTGGAGACCGTAGCGCGCCAAGAGCTCGCGAATAATCGGTGTATACACCACCGAAGCCACCGCAATGCTTGCGATCACAAGCCCCGTGATCATGCCCTTTTTCTCCAAGGGATACCACTTCACGGCGGCCGGTGTCGTCGCCATGTGATTGATCCCCACGCCGGTACCCGCTACAAGGCCAAACGATAAAACCGCCATCGGCACCGTCTGAGAAAAACCCACAAGCATCAGGCCCGCACCCAAAAGTAGCGTGCCCACACTCAGCATCACGCGAGGGCCTTTATGGTCGTGGATGAGCCCCCCCACAAACATCGTGACAGAAGAGGCGACGATGGCCCCTGTATAAGGGAGGGTGGCCTCTGTCGCGCTCCATCCGTAGAGCCCGACAAACTGATCTCTGACAACACTCCAGGCATATAAAATACCTGACAAAAACTGGATGCCCACACAGGCTAAGAGGACCATCCTCTGTTTCGATCTTTTCACGCACCCTCCCTGTTGTTCAAATTGCGGGAAGCGTTTTTAACGCCTCTTCAATTTCTTTCTCTGGAGATTCTATATCTTTTAGCTTGCCTGAGAGAAATTGTTCGTAAGCTAACATGTCCACATGGCCATGCCCACTCAAATTGAACAAAATTATTTTCGCTTCATTGTTCTCCTTACAGCGCATCGCTTCACGGATCGTCGCGGCGATCGCGTGGTTTGCCTCCGGTGCGCTGATCGTCCCCTCCGTGCGGGCAAAAAGGATACCGGCCTCAAAGGCCTCCCTTTGCGCGATGGCGGTGGCTTCAATCAGGTCCAAAGTCTTCAAATGCCCCACAATCGGCGCCATCCCGTGGTAGCGCAAACCTCCGGAATGAGAAGGAGGCGGCATGAAACTGTGCCCTAAGGTGAACATCTTTAAAATCGGAGTTAGCCCCGCGACATCACCGTAATCGTAGGCGTAAAGCCCCTTGGTTAAGGTTGGACAGCTTGACGATTCGGCCCCGATAATGCGCAGATCAGGGCGTTCGCCTTTGATCTTATCTCGCACAAAAGGAATCACAAGACCACCGAAATTGGAGCCGCCCCCCACACAGCCGATGAGGATATCCGGTTCAAAACCTGTCATCGCCATCTGGGCCATGGCCTCTTGCCCGATGATCGTCTGGTGGAGCAGCACATGGTTTAATACACTGCCCAACGTGTAGCGCGTGTCGTCACGCGAAAGCGCGTCCTCAACGGCCTCACTGATCGCAAGCCCCAAACTGCCCGGTGAGGCCGGATCTTGCTTGAGCGCCTCTTTACCCGCACGGGTCTCTTGGCTGGGACTTGGAATACAGCGGGCCCCCCAGGTCTCCATCATGTAGCGGCGATACGGTTTATGGTAGAAGCTTGACGCCACCATATATACCATGCACTCGAGCTCAAACATGGCACAGGCAATCGCAAGTGAGCTCCCCCACTGCCCCGCGCCCGTCTCCGTGGTGAGCCTTCGGATTCCTTCTTTTTTGTTGTAATACGCTTGAGCGATCGCCGTATTCATTTTATGGCTGCCCGCGGGAGAACTGCCTTCATATTTATAGAAAATCCGCGCCGGCGTGCCAAGCGCCTTTTCTAAACGAAACGCGCGATGCAAAGTGGTCGGGCGCCAAATTTTTAAGATGTCCAGGACTTCTTTCGGAATCTCAATATGGCGCTCTTGGCTGAACTCCTGTTCAATAAGCGCTTTGGGAAAAAGCGGCGCCAAATCGTCCGGCGTAATTGGTTTTTTTGTCTGTGGATGTAGCACTTCCGGGAGAGGCACGGGGAGATCCGGCAAAATATTGATCCAGGAAGTCGGCAGATCGCGTTGGTCAAGCGAAAAGATCGCTTGCTGAGAAAATTCATTCATTTTTTAGCTCCTAACAAAACAGATGGCTTCTTGTGTCCAACAAAAGGTTAATCGATGGCCCCGCTGGGCCATGTCAGGAAATATTGATTCATTAAACTATTTCCTTTCATCACCTTTGTTCGATCACACCCCTTCGTTTGTGTAAGAGCATGACATTGTGCCCATGCTAAAAGAATAAATCGGTGCTGTCAACACGTTGGACGCAAAACGCTGCACCTCCTATCACTTTCTATTTTTTGTTGAATAATTTTGCATGTTTATGCTCCTGTTCTCTCTATTTTGTACACTTGACAGCTTTTTTCAAAGCGGTAAACTGTGAAACAATAGCGTTGACGGAGACAAAGTAGATTGCGATCTGTCCATCAAGAAAGTTCCCGGTTGCTGCGAGGGGCATGGACACGCGAATCGAAGATACACTCCTAAGCTGCCCGAAGAAAGGTCCCAAAGACCGATTAGACCGGTGCCGGGTTCTCCCGTAACAGAGATCGGGTATTGATGGATACCCCAAGAGGCCGATGACCGTGAGGGATCGGTGAACAGAGGTGGTAACACGGGATTTCTCGTCCTCTGGCAAATGCATATTTGCCGGGGACGTTTTTTTATTCTCCGGCAAAAAGGAAAGGTCGGAGAAAAAATGAAAAGAACCAAATGGATTGCCATCGCAATCACCGCAGTCATCCTCTTAGCCGCCTCAGGATGCGGCGCCAAGAAAAGCCAGCCTGTCGTCGGCGTCGTACAGCTTGCGGAGCATATCGCGCTCGATCAGAGCTTTGAAGGCTTCCGTCAGGCCTTAGAAGATCATGACATGCTTGACAAGGTCGAGATTGACTTTCAAAACGCGCAAGGGGACATGAACAACCTGTCGACCATCGCCGATCGTTTTGTCAGCCGCAAGGTCGACATGATCTTAGCGATTGCAACCGACTCCGCACAGTCTGTCGCAAGTAAAACCGATGAGATTCCCATCCTGGGTACGGCCATCACAAGTTACACGGTGGCGGGGTTGGTCGATTCCGATGAACACCCAGGCGGCAATGTCACCGGCACAAGTGACATGAACCCCGTCGCGGCGCAGATCGCACTCATCAAGGAGCTTATCCCCGAAGCGGAAGTCATCGGCCTGGTCTACAACTCAGGGGAAGACAACTCCGTACTTCAGGTTAAAATCGCCAAAGAGGTCATTGAGGATATGGGTCTGGAATGGCGTGAAGTCACCGTCACAAACACAAACGACGTGCCCCAGGCCGTACAGTCGATTGTCACCAAATGTGACGCCCTCTACATTCCCACCGACAACACGATGTCGAGCGCCATGGCACAGGTACACGGTGTCACAAGCGAGTCAAAGACGCCCACCATCTGCGGCGAGAGCGCCCAGGTACTGCAAGGCGGCCTCGTGTCCATGGGCATCAGCTACTTTGATCTTGGTTACAAAACGGGGCTCATGGCGTTAGAAGTCTTAAAAGGGAAAGCGCCTTCTGAGTTGCCGATTCAATACGCTGACAAGAGCGATGAAGTCGTCATCAACGGATTTGTGGCAGAGGAAATTGGGTTTTCGATTCCTGATAAATTCCAAGACGCTGTGATCTGGCCCGAAGATTAATGAACGATCAGGGGGCGATGAATAATTGCCCCCAATAATATTTGTACTTCGAGCTCGAGTCGTAATAACAGGCGACGCCGATATGTGTCACTTTCGGATTCATGATGTTCTTAGCATGCCCCGGTGAATTCATCCAGCCCTTCACGACGGCCTCAGGCGTACTCTGACCGGCTGCAAGATTCTCACAGGCAATACAATAGGAAAGCTTAATGACCGATGAAAAACTCTTACCATCCGGTCGGTCATGTCCCCAGCTTTTGACAACCTCTTTGGCTCGGACGCGCGCTGACTCCTGAAGCGACGCACTCATCTGAAGCGGCGGAAGGTTTTCCTTCGCCCGTTCCTTGTTCACAAGTTCAACCACTCGCTGCTCATAATCATCGCGAAATTGTTGGACCGGCGCAGTCGTCGTGGTGGTCGTAGTAGTCGTGGTAGTCGTGGTCGTGGTCGTGGTTTCTTTTTTGGGAGTGGTTTTGACCGTGGTCGCCGATGGTTTTTGGGTTGTTTTTGAGGGACGTGCCGTTGTCGTGGTTTGAGCTTGAGATGCCTTTGTGGTCGTCACTTTCTTCGTGGTAGTGGGGGGTTCGGTGGTCGTTGTCACTGGGGTCGGCGGCTCAGTCCAAGACCTCGTTACCTCGGACGGCGTGGTGGTCTCAGGGGGTCTTGCCGCGGCCGCTTTAACATCGTCCTGTTCGTATGCTTTAGCGGTTGTTTCAAATGTTGTGCTTGGAGTCGGTCGAGCCGGTTGGAACAAAAATCCAGCGCTTCCGGAAACTGCGTAACGGCAACCGATCACCACGGATAGAATTAAAATGACAAAGCAGGAAACGGCAACAACTCTCTTCACGGTCAAGAAACATTCCTTAGAATTTTAGATTTTGATCTACTATTGACGGTAGGATATTATGAGCGGAATGAAAAGGGTTACAATGGCTACTGTGAGGCAACTGTATTACAATAGGAACACATTTCGAAAGAATGTTGTATTTAAGGATTTATATGGATATTTTTACCCTGATAATTTGGATTATCACTTTCTCTTTCCTCGTCTTCTCCTTTTTCAAGGATCGTCAGAAAACCAAAAAAGCACTTCAAATGGCATTTCGCATGGGCCGCCGAATGGCGCTCAGTATTTTCACGATCGTGATTACGATCGGACTTCTTTTAACCCTGCTGCCGCCTGAAAGAATTGCGTCTTTTGTGAGCGGACAACATGTGATTACCGCGACGTTAGGCGCGGCCTTGATCGGTACCGTGACCCTCGTCCCGGCCTTCATCGCCTTTCCCCTCATCGGGACATTGGTGGGCGCAGGCGTCCATATCGTCCCCTCAGTTGCCTTCTTGACGACACTGACCATGGTAGGTGTTGTAACGCTCCCCTTAGAACGAAAGGAATTCGGCACGAAATTCACAGTCGTCCGCAATGCCGCAAGTTTTGTCGCCGCGGTCCTGATCGCTTTGCTCATGGGGGTGATCGTATGAAAATCTTGAAGTTCCTTCGAAAACACCTTTTCCAGATCGCCATTTTGCTGATCTATGGCATTTTGTTCTTTGTCCGAAAAGAGTTTGCACTCGAATCGGCCCAAAATAGTGTTTACTATATCCGGGAAATGCTCCTCATCATGCCGGTCGTGTTCGTCCTGACCGCCTTACTCGACGTTTGGGTCCCCAAGGACAAAATCCTCCGCTACCTCGGCCATGACGCCGGCATCCGGGGCATCCTTTTGTCCTTTCTCATCGGGAGCGTCTCAGCCGGCCCCATTTATGCCGCCTTTCCCATGTGCGTCATGCTGTATAAAAAAGGCGCCTCACTTCGCAACATCATCATCATTTTGAGCGCCTGGGCCGTGATCAAAATTCCTATGCTGTTAAACGAGGCGAAATACCTCGGATTGAAGTTCATGGCGACCCGTTGGGTGTTGACCGTGGCGGCCATCCTCATTTTCTCGTGGATCGCCTCCCGGATGGTGAAAAGGGAAGATATGCCTGAAAAACTAAATCAGTGAACAGCTGTGTTGTCACTGTCATATGAACCTGAAAGGTACAGTCCCAGTTTCGCGCTGGCCGGTCCGATCAGTTCATAAAGCACACTGGAGGCCAAGATGATGGTCTGCAAAGTACCGCCGACATCGGGTCCCAACTGGCGGGCGACAAGCGCCGCCAAACCGATCGCCACCCCGGCCTGTGGCGCGAGCGCGAGCCCCAGATAGCGTCTGACTTCCTTTGATTTGCCCGTCACAAGAGCGCCAATATAGGCGCCGACGTATTTCCCCACTAAGCGGATGACAAAGTAAAGCACCGCCACAAGCAAAAGCGACTGTGATCCGATCGTGGCACGGGAAGTAAAAGCACTCAAGTCAAAGCTTAAACCAGAGCGGACAAAGAAAAGCAAAAGGATCGGCGGGCTGAAGTAGTTCAACTGCTTGAACAGTTTCTCATGGCCCTCGATGTTGGCAAATACCATACCCATCACCAGGCAACCCAAAAGCGGCGACACATCCAATAGGGCGCTGACACCTGAGAACAGTAACAGGATAGCCACCGCGATGATGAGCCGGTTGTCAGTGGTGCGGCGCGTCGGCATCATGAGTTTCAATACCCAGGCAAAAAAAGCACCGATCCCCATCAATAGAACATTAATTAAGGCCGGCAAGACCACGGAACGAAAACCGCCTGCGCCGTCGGCCCCCTGAATCATGGAGGACGCCGCGGCAATCGCGATGCTGTAGGCCACAAGACCCACGACATCATCCATCGCCACGACTTGCAGGAGCGTATCCACGTAGTCGCCCTTGGCGCCTGTCTGGCGAATCGTCATCATGGTGGAGGCGGGGGCGGTCGCGGACGCTAAGGCGGCCAAAATGATGGAGAATACAAAATCGAGTCCCAAGACAAGGTAAGTCAGTAAAAACACACACAGCGATGCGGTCAAGGCCTCAAACAGCGTGATCACCATCGATTTTATGCCATTTTTTCTTAACTTGCGAAATTCAAAATGTTCACCGACGCTAAAAGCGATGAACGCGAGCGCCACATCCGCGAGAAAATCGGTCCCTTCGATGAAGGAAGTGGGGATCATATTTAAAACATACGGGCCGATCAGGATGCCTGTCACAATGTAGGCGGTCACATTCGGCAGTCGGAGGAGCTTGGAAACGCGCGTCATCGCAAAGCCTACAAGCAGCATGATGGACAAAGAAATTAAAATGCCGGCGACGCTCGTCGAGCCGCTTGTTGAGTGGTAAAACCATTCCGCCATCGTTCTCTCCTTCCTTTTACTATTGAGCCTCTTGTAGGGGCATGATAAAGTGAAATTACGAGAATGTAAAATAATCGTTTTTCTTACACCGATTATATTTCATTATACTAAGGAGGTCCTCCATGATTGACCGCAAAGTCGCTTCCCTTCTCGCCGTGGCAGAAGAACAGAATTTCACAAAAGCCGCTGAGCGCCTCTCGTTGACACAACCGGCGATCAGCCAGCATATCAAGCAGTTGGAAGAAGCGCTGGGCGTCCTGCTTTTTACGCGGGGCAAGGGCGCCATCCGCCCAACAGACGCGGGCGAAACCGTCATCCGCTATGCCCAACGATTGAACACCCTTTACGAACGCATGACGATGGCGATTGCCGATCAGGAAAAACAGCTCACTCGCTTGCGTGTGGGTGTTACGCACACCGCCGAAAGCAATATTGTCGCGGAAGTTTTAGCGGAGTACGGCAACCTGAACCCCGGCATTGTCATAACTATTCTTACCGACACCATAAAAAACCTTTATGATCGATTGGATAATTACGATCTCGACATGGCCATCGTCGAGGGGGTGACCACCATTCCTTCCTTTAGCTTCATCCTCTTGGATACGGACTATCTGGTCTGTGCCATGTCAAATGAGAATAGGCTTTCAAAAAAGCCGATGGTGACTTTGAATGAGCTTCAAAACGAGCGCATGATCTTGCGCCGTGCGGGATCGGCGACGATGAACTTGTTTATCGCAAGTCTCGAAAGTCTTAACCGATCCATCGATGCGTTCCATGTCATCCTTGAAGTGGACAATATCGCGACGATCAAGGATCTTGTTCGCAAGAATCTGGGTATCTCGATCTTGCCTAAAAGCACCTGCATGGATGAAGTGAGTAAGGGGAAGATGACGATCCTCCCTATTGAGAACATGAGCATGATCCGAGAGACAAAGATTGTCTACCAAAAGGATTTTTCGCACCCTCGGGTGCTTTCGGATCTGACGGATCTGTACGCTAAGATTTCGAGGAAAAGAAACAAGATCACGGTTTAATCGCGGATGCGATTAAGCCGTGAACTTTGCAATTTCTTCATCGTTCAGTTTTTCAACACGCACCGCCGATATTTTATACGCGCCCGTTAAAGTGACGGGGTCGTAAGCGTTTTGCGTCAATTCATTGGTCGGTGTCTCCGGGTAGTGGAAAGTCATAAACATCAGGCCCGGCGTGACGCGGTCCGTCACAAGGACACGTGTCATGACACTGCCTCTTCGGCTTGTGACCCGTACAAAGTCGTGCGTCACAAGGCCGAGCGCGTCCGCGTCTTGCGGACTGATCTCCGCTTCTTCAAAGGGATGGATCGATCCCAACAGGGTTGAAAAGCGTGTCGTCACATTGTAGTGTCCGAGTTTTCTCCCGGTCGTCAAGAGCATCGGATAGTCCGCGGACACCGTTTCGGTCGGCGGCTCGTATTCAACCGGAACAAAGGAGGCTTTCCCGCGCGGGAACATTCCCTTGTGCAGATACTTTGTCCCCGGATGCGAGGTCGTCGGGCAGGGCCACTGCAGGCCGTTTTCTTTGACAAGGCGTTCGTAGGTCATGCCCCGGTAGGAGGGGGTGGCTTTTCGGACTTCTTCAAAAATATCCTCGGCGCTTTCAAAGTTGAAGCCTTCGGCGCCCATGCGTTGTGCGATCTCTTGGATGATGACCCAGTCGAGTTTCGATTCACCCGGCGGATCGACGGCTTTACGGACCATCTGGACACGCCGCTCTGAGCAGGTGAAGGTGCCGTCTTTTTCAGCGTAGCAGGTTGCGGGGAAAATCACGTCTGCAAGCTTCGCCGTCTCCGACATGAAGATTTCCTGCACCGCGACAAAGTCCATCTTTTCAAAAGCGGCCCTCACATGGTTGGCATCCGGATCGGAGAGGATCGGGTCCTCGCCCATCACATACAGCGCTTTCACCGTACCCTCGTGCGCCCCGTCCATCATCTCCGGGATGCGAAGCCCGTCTTTTTCATTCACCTTGACATTCCACAGATGGGAGAAAAATTCGATGGCTTTCGGATCCGTCACCGGTTGGTAGCCGGGATAAGTGTTCGGCAGGGCTCCCATGTCACAGGCACCCTGGACATTGTTTTGGCCGCGCAGGGGATTGATCCCCGCGTTTTCGATACCGATGTGGCCGGTGACGAGCGCAAG
>LFRM01201789.1_pt1 | contig 11292 bp, 5 predicted proteins | sample 618341 | NCBI WGS metagenome assembly LFRM01 (sample SAMN03654438, study PRJNA283298) | anaerobic digester metagenome | isolation source: pool of bioreactors CSTR01a, CSTR02a, and CSTR03a thermophilic anaerobic... | place: Denmark: Kgs. Lyngby | collected 2014-05-21
AGGGTTATGCAAAGCTTATCTCATGTCCACTGATGACACCTGAGTCTTTTCAGTACCGGAAAAATGTTTACGATCCGATTTTAAATGACCCGCAGGCACTTGCTAATGTCAAAGTTTTCGGAGCACATCTTTACGGAACTCAAGTCAGGGATTTCCCCTATCCTCTCTTCCAGCAAAAGGGTGCGGGAAAAGAACTATGGATGACTGAGGTGTATTATCCAAACAGTAATAATGATGCTAATATATGGAGTCAAGCCGTTGAAATGGGAGTGCATATCCACAACGCACTCGTTGAAGGAAGATTCCAGACTTACGTCTATTGGCCGCTGCGCCGTTATTATGCTCTGATCCATGATGGAGAGGGCGGGCATGGAAGCAGCACTGTTGCAGCAGCAGGAACAGCTACAAAACGCGGTTATGTGATGGCACAATTCTCCAAGTATATACGAAACGGTTACATAAGGGTTGATGCCACAAAGAACCCAACCACCAATGTATATGTTTCAGCATATAAAGGTAAAGACAGTGTTGTCATTGTACTGGTTAATTCCAATACATCTTCCAAGACAATAAACATCTCCATTCCCAATACAACCGTTAAATCTTTCTCAAAAATATCGACAACAGCAAGCAAGAACATCAGCAATGACGGTACAGTTACTGTCAACAACGGCTCATGCAGTGTGACTCTGGATGCACAGAGTGTAACCACACTGGCCGGCACAGGCTCAACCACTCCTCCGCCGCCTCAAACCCCTTATAAAGAAAATCCTCATCAGATTCCGGGACGTATCGAGGCAGAAGAGTATGATAATGGTGGTGAAGGGCAGGCTTTCCATGAGGCAGATGCCAATGGGAATCAGGGTGATGCCACTTTCCGAAATGATGAGGTCGATATTGAAAACACATCCGACAACTCCGGGCAGTACAATATCTGCTACATTCGTAATATTGAATGGCTGGAATACACGGTTAACGTTGCTGCCACTGGCGCATACGATATTGACCTGCGTGTAGCCGCTGATGGTAACGGGAAGACACTTCATATAGAGATGGACGGTACAGATGTAACCGGTCCCGTCAATCTCCCCAACACCGGAGGATGGCAGACATGGGAAACTATGACAGTCAAAAATGTCAACCTCACAGAGGGTAAGCACGTAATGCGGATTGCCTTTGATTCTGACTACATGAACCTGAACTATGTCGAGTTTAAAGTTCCGACCAGCATTAATGGGAGCAGACTGGCGGATGGCAGTCTGAGTCCATGCATCATCGATGGTTTCAGGATTAAGCTTGACGGGCAATTCAGTTACCGCATTACAGATATGAAAGGCTCTGTTATGGAAGCGGGGAAAGGTGTTGATGAATATTTAGCGGGCAAAAACCTTGTCCCCGGCATATACTTGATCTCTGTAAAGAACAGAAACGGTAATTTTGCCAAAAGAATCCTGAAACAGTACTGAAAAAGAAACACCCCTCTGAAAAAGACCGGGAGTCCGATTTGTTCCACAATCGACTTCCGGCCTTTGTTTTTAAATGCAACCGTAATCGCAACCATGATCCCAGGCTGAAGGCCTGGGTTGAAAGAGCAATATCAGGCAAATTCAATTCCATATTTATAAATACCATAGATTTTGGAATAATATTCCACCCCTTCATCCATAAAAACTGTGATAAAAAATGGATTCTCTCACACTTTTTGTTGAACAGATATTCAACATTTTCTTCACACCCACTATAGTAAAAAACCTTCTTTAAGTCTATATTATTATGCAGAAACGCATTCGTAATCATGCATTGATACAATTCCAAATCAACTACAGGAAGAATATCATGAAAAAAGATTTAGCAAAAAAGGCTGTTTTTACCCTGTTCTTCGGACTCTTCCTTATCTCCACCGTTTATGCCGCCACTGTGACAAACCCCATTATCTGGGCTGATGTTCCCGATGTATCGATGATCCGGGTTGGCGACAAATACTACATGAGCAGTACAACAATGCACATGAATCCCGGTGTACCGATTATGGAATCAGATGACATGGTACACTGGAAAACCGTCTCCTATTGCTATTCTACACTTGTAAATAACGACAAGATGAATCTCAACAACGGGCAGAACGCCTACGGTGCCGGATCATGGGCAAGCAGCATAAGGTACAAGGATGGAACCTTTTATGTTTTGACATTCTCATCGACATCCGGAAGCTCCCATCTTTACAGAAGCACCAGTCCAGCCGGCCCCTGGACAGAAACCAAACTGCCGCAATGGCATGACCCGTCACTGCTGCTCGATGATGACGGACGTAATTATGTTCTCCACGGCGGCGGTGATATACGTATCATCGAACTTAACTCAGATCTTACCGGTGTAAAGAACGGCGGATTAAATAAAGTCCTGCTCACAGATCCTGCTTCAGTTGCCGGTTCAGGCGGGCTCAGGGCCGAGGGCACACAGGTTTACAAACATAACGGCTATTACTACATATTCAATATCTGCTGGCCAAGCGGAAGTATGAGAACACAAATATGCTCCAGAGGCCAGTCACTTAACGGATCATTTGAGAAAAAAGTTGTTCTGCGAAGCAGCGGAGTGGCTCAGGGATCTATCCTGCAGATGAAGGATAACAACTGGATGGGTTATCTGTTTCAGGATAATGGATCAGTTGGACGCTGCCCCTGGCTTGTTCCAGTAACATGGCAGGACAACTGGCCTGTTTTCAATAACGGTGTCGCGCCAAGCAGCTTCAACATGCCTTATGTCTCCTCCGCTGCAGGAACAGGCGTTGTGACATCCGATGATTTCTCGGGAAGCACACTCAAACTGGAATGGCTGTGGAACCATAATCCGGTTAACACCCACTGGTCCCTTACGGAGCGACCCGGCTTTTTCAGGATCAAAACCAGCCGTGCCAGTGACAATTTCGTTTCCGCACGTAACCTCCTGACTCAAAGGACATTTGGACCTAAGAGTTCAGCCAGGACCTGCCTCGATGTCAGCGGGCTCAAGGATGGTGATTGCGCGGGTCTGGGAGCCTTGCAGGCAAAATACGGCTTTGTAGGAGTAAAGAAAAACGGTACTACAAATACAATAGTCATGCACAATGGAGCGACACAGGTTGCAACTGCCGCACTCAATCAGAACACTGTCTACCTGCGGATCGATATGGACTTTACAAACAGAACCGATAAGGCCACTTTCTTCTACAGCCTCAACGGTACCTCCTGGACCCAGATCGGCAACACACTTCAGATGAGCTACGATATGCCTCATTTCATGGGTTATCGTTTTGCTCTTTTCATCTACGCGACCAAAAGCACCGGCGGTATAGCAGATTTTGACTGGTACAAGGTCGGAAGTTCATATACTGATGAAATCAGCCTTGAGAGCGGATACAGGCTCAGTGTCAATATTACAGGTAAAGGAACTGTCAGCCGTTCTCCTGATAAATCCGGCTATGAGGAAAATACTCCTGTTACTCTCACTGCTCAGGCTGAAGATGGATACGTGTTTAAAGGTTGGAGCGGAGATGGTATAAGCAGCAGTGAAAATCCGCTCACTATCACCATGAACAGTGATAAGACAGTGAATGCACTCTTTGCCCGTAGTACTGCTGACGGTAATCTGGTGCTGAACGGGGATTTCAGTTCCGGAACTGAAGAGTGGACACTGAATGTCTGGGACGGAGCTGCGACAGCAAGCGTGGTTAGCGGAGAATGCCGCATAAATATCACAGAAACCTCTGAGATCAACTATCAGATTCAGCTCGTTCAGCCTGGACTGTTCCTTGAACAAGGGAAATCATATCGGGTGTCATTTGACGCATTCGCGTCAGCAGACCGTGACCTGGAGGTAAATGTTGAGATGGCGGTTAATCCATGGACAAGCTACCTGGATGAGCTGAAACGTTTTTCTCTTACTACCACAAAACAGACATTCTCCTTTGTGTTTACCATGGAGGCTCCAACAGATGCCAATGGTCGGCTGGGTTTCAATTTCGGGACCTCTTCTCCGGCAGTAACTCTGGACAATATCTCGGTAAAGGAGTACGATCCCACAAACAGCACCGCAAAAATAAAGAGTTTCAACTCTTCTGTCGCGGATATTAAATGCAAAAACTCAGTGTTGCAGATCAGGTTACCCGCATATAAAAACAAGTCTGTAAGGATCGATCTTTACGACATGAAAGGAAACCTTGTCCGTTCAGTAACCCACATAATCGGTGGTGCCGGGGTCTGTGTCCAGAACCTTTCGAATCTGCCCGATGGTTCTTATATTCTCAATATCACAAGCGGAAACAGCATTATTAAGACATCCAGTGTCATTTTGACAAAATAACAGCATCAAATCCCCCTGTCAGGGGGATTTTAAGCACCACTATATGTTCTTCAAATCAGAGCCGGTATCGGAATCGGCATCGATTGTTCTCTGTCCATTTTTCTCTACAAAGTGATCCAACAAGACTTTTGTTTCTGAACAAAAGTCTTAATGACTCCTTTCGCGTTCAGCGAAGCAGTACTCGCAATCGCAAATTAAAAAAAACCGTCAGATAATCATAAGTTGACAAAGCAAATCCCATCGTACTGTCGTATTGTCGTTCTGTCATACAGTCGCATCCTCGTGTCGTCGTGTTGTCGTTCCGTCGCGCCCTCGTACACTCGTAATGTCGTGTTATCGTATTTCTTCAATGACTTACAAGCACCTTCGAAGAGTTAAAAACACTCTCCCTGTCACCGATTTTAACGATGTAAAAACCACTGGGAATTCCTGAAATATCACACCTGTAGATGCGGTTATTGGAACCGGTTTGTAAAACTTCTGATCGCACAACTTCACCCATCATATTATAAAACTTCAGAGTCACTGGTTTCCCTTCCGATGCCGCAAATTTTACAAATAATGTTGTGCCTTTCACGTTCAATTCCACACCGGATGAAAAGTTCAGGTTTCCTGATACATGTTTCCAGGGGTCATTTCCATCCTGAGATACGGAGGTTGCTTCCCTTCTGAATCTGTACCAGTTAAGACGATATGGCTCACCGTAACCTCTGAAAACCAGAAAAAAATCTTTTATACCGATACAGTTGGTAATATCGCACTGAAAAGTCTTCCATGTATTCCATCCGCCGGTACCGGTGATAGTACAGGTGCCGACAAGTGTTCCTGTCTGGCTTCCGGTACGAAGTTCAATAGTTCCGCCTGAGGAACCGCTTGCTGCACGGACTTCAAATCCTGATACGCCGATACCGAAATCGACACCCTTTACCTTGATATAATCACCATCTGAAATCGAGGTGACCATTATTCCGCCATCACTGCAGGGCTTTGTTTCGATACCCGATCCCCAGCAGATCGTTTCAGCCTGAATTGTATCATAAGAATCAAGATTACCGACCCCATTTATCACCCCTTCACTTGTTTCACTGATAAGAGGTATCGTACCGTCTTCATTGTAAACAAATTGCTCTATGCATACCGAACGGCTGTAACTACTTCCTCCCGGCAGACCGGCATTATGGAAAAAGAAATAGGAGTTCCCCTGGAAATCGACCACCCCCGGGTGAATAGTGTTGCTTACCCCACCGGGTTGAGTTTTCATTATCTGCCCTTTGTAAGTCCAGGGCCCTGTTGGACTTGAACTCATCGAATAATGAATGCTTTCCGGAAATCCCGATGCATAAACCAGGTAGTATTTACCATACCGCTTGTAAACCCATGGTGCTTCCTCGAAATCAGGACCAAAAGCCGCATTCTTCGCATCCAGACAACTTATCGTACCGCTTGTAGATACCATATTCTCATTGAGTTTTACCCAGTAAAGGACATTGTTTCCCCAGTAAAGATAAGCCTGCCCGTCATCATCAATAAATACAGCCGGATCGAGGCCGCGCCAACTGTGGGTAGCATTGCACCCGTTCATCTGACTGGCAGTAATCAGCGGATGTCCGATGTCGGTAAACGGCCCCAGAGGACTTTTGGATACTGCGACACCTATTGCAATTCCACCTGTGGCATTAGTTGACGTATAGAAATAAAAACTGCCGTTGCGGTAAGCGACTTGAGCTGCATTTGCCTCCCCTCCGGACCAGGATACTGACTTCATGTTGAGAACGATCCCATGATCTGTCCAGTTCACCATGTCCTTTGAGGAATAACACTTGTAATAGCGCATCAAATAGCTGTTATTGGGAGCAGCCGATGAATCATGGCCGACATACAGATATACAACACCATCATGTACCAGCGGAGCCGGATCGGCAGTATAACATGTCTGTACGACTGGGTTTTCCGCAAAACACGGCAGAATGCAGATGTATAATACCAGCAAGCAGAATATTAAGCGCATCACATTTTTCATATTTAGACCCTGCCTTTCCATATCCGGTGCCCTGGCTGCAAGACACCCACTATCATTATACTTTTCTTTTCCTGTCTACATTATCAGGACAAAAACCCTCTTATCCACAGATAAATCAAACGCCGTTATCCCCGTAAAGGAGATCCCGGCGTTTGGTCAAATCAAAAAGCTATAAAAACGACTCTGTTTACACATTTAACCGGGTCAGAATCAGAACCGGTTAAAGAAATCCCATGTCTCTTTTGGAATCCAGGAATTCCATTGGTTAGGGTCTTTGTGCACGTCAGTATGTCCATCGTTAAAGGTACAAATCCTGACCGGATATCCCTCACTGCACCCCTGGAATTCATAGCAATAATGGCCTGAGGCGCCTTGCTGTATCGTCGGGACATTGGTGGGATTATTACACTGGTTATCCTGTGCATGAGTGATTACACAGTATTTCCCGCCCTGGCCATTCCGGTCCCAGGGACAGGTACCGTCAGACAAACCATGTGTCTGCAGATAGGCAATCTTTCCATGGGTATTTTGCGGGAGATAAATATTGTAGTTGGCCGGAGCATAGGTGGCTATCGCCCGGAAAACATTCTGATGATTCAAAGAAAGAGAGTAGGACTCCATGGCACCGAAGCTGAACCCGCAGGCAAAGATTCTTGTAGTGTCAATACAGAGTTTTTCTTTGAAAATCTTGAGCATATCATCGAAGAATGTGTGATCCTTGTTATCCCTTGTTCTCCATGGCATTCCATCAGTGTAACCCTGGGGTGCAACCCAGATGTAGTTTTTCTCTGTATAAAAGTCTTTCATACGGTAAAACTTATCATTGCTGACTGCCTGTGCACTGGCACCCATACAGTGTATTCCAAAAAGCAGCCTGTATGGCTTGTTTGGATTATAATTGTCAGGAATGCTTATAATGTATTCCCTTTCCAGACCGGCACTTGAAATCTTGTAGGTACCGCTCTTGAGATCACTGAGCGCTTTTCCACATCCGATACTGCCGTTTTCAGGCCCGGAAACATCCGATTCGAGTTTGATATTGACTTCCTGATCATACGATGTGATCGGTACTTTTTTCTCCTTATAGCCATCAGCTGCGACTTTAAGTGTATCATCAACAGCCGCTATCTTCTGCAAACCATTTACTTCTGCAGGTGTCCCGTATGATGATAGCTGATTGATAGTATAGCTGCCATTCTGCAGTGGAACATAACGGAATGTTGTGACATCACCACCGATTGCTGCCCGGATAATAAGTACCTTTGCCGCCATGGAATTTTCTGCAATATTGAACCTGTAGAACCCTGCCTTTACACTGGGCTTTGATTCCCGCTTAAGCAGCTTTCCCTTGACATCAAACATCTCGATATTAAGCGGCGATGCCTGAGGAAGGCTTAACACCAGATAACCCCTGTCCACAAAGACATTTTTGAACTGAGGCTGCAGTTCCCTGAAAACCGCCACATCGGCACGCTTGATCTCCCAGGAACCATCCTGCGAAGTAGTAGCATTTAAATTCTGGCCAATAAGGGTTACAGTTGCCCCGGTCACAGGCGCGTTGCTGTTGTCAGTCACTTTACCGCGTAAATTGATGGTCTGACCATTCACCACAAAGGCGACCAGCATACAGAAACACAATACTAATCGACCCGACATAGGTCCTCCTTCTTAAGGTTTAGAATATTTCCCGAATCTAATCCGGATTCTGATAAGAGAAAAAAAACTTTACTTTACAATTACTTTTTCAAATTGCCTGATCTTTCCACAATTGATTCTTACCAGATATATTCCTCTTTTCAGTTGTGGAGTATGCACATTTAGCTCCGATCCAGATGCTTTTTCAAGGCTGTAAACCACTCTTCCGGAAAGGTTGTACACCTGCATAGACAGATCCGGTACTTCTCCATATGCTTTTATATAAATTTTTCCACTATTATTGACAATACGTAGATCAGAAAAAGTTTTTCCTTCAAGACCAGTCCTGCTGTCCTGCACAGCCCGCCTCACACCAGTCACACCCTTTCTGTAACTGTCTGTAACCTTCAGTGACCCATCAAGCACATAGGTCATCCCCGGTTCTGTCTCAAATGAACTGGTGATGTTCTTATGCCGCAGGTTACAGTCACCACCGGCATTTGATGTGATAACCGCCCTGGTCACTGCCTTGTTACTCCATGTTACAGTGTCAATCAGGAATCCTCCCCTCGCAAGCAATCCTCTGAATGATCCGCTGCTCCATCTGTCCGGAAGAGCCGGCAGGAAATTGATCTCATTATTATGACTCTGCAGCAGCATCTCATTTACACCTGAAACCGCGCCGAAATTACCGTCGATCTGAAACGGCGGATGAGCATCAAAGAGATTTGGGTAGGTACGGTCGGGTGTAAGAAGCATCTGGATCAGTTTGTAAGCATGATTTCCATCTTCAAGCCTGGCCCACAGATTCATCTTCCACGCCAGTGACCAGCCGGTAGCCATATCTCCCCGCTGATTCAATGAGGTTTTTGCGGCATTAGCCAGCTCCGGAGTCCCGCGGACACTGATCTGCGCAGAAGGAAACAGCCCGTATAAATGTGATACATGCCTGTGCTGATCATTTGGATTATCCCAGTCCTTGAACCACTCCTGCAACTGACCATGCTTGCCAATCATGCTGGGAGGCAATCTGTTCAATGCAGTTTCAGCCTGCACCCGGAAATCTGAATCGAGCCCAAGAATTCTCGATGCTTCGATTGTATAGTTCAGGATATCACGAGTGATCTGTATATCCATCGTTGGAGCAAAACTCACATCACAGTTCCATGCTCCGGGCTTGTTTTCCGGTGATGCACTGGGGCAGGTACCCAGGTATTTCTTACCGGAAAAGGGCTCTTCAACCAAAGTGGCAAGTAAAAACTCCGCTGCTCCCTTTATAGTCGGATAAACATCAGCCAGAAAATCCTTATCAAGAGTAAAAAGATAGTGTTCCCAGAGATGAGTAGCGAGCCATGCGCCGCCAGTGGGCCAAAAGCCCCATGCACCATCGATCGGAGCAGTCCGGTTCCACAAATCTGTATTATGATGAGCCACCCAGCCTTTGTCAGTACCCCAGTGCTCTCTGGCAGTCTCCTTCCCGGGTGCTGCCATCTGCTTTATCTTCCTCACAAGCGGTTCCAGACACTCCTGAAGATTAGCAGATTCCACCATCCAGTAGTTCATCTCTGTATTGATATTTATGGTGTATTTGCTTCCCCAGGGAGGATTTGTCGACTCATTCCATACTCCCTGCAGATTTGCAGGCTGTGATTCTCCTCTCGATGAGGAAATCATCAGATAACGTCCGAACTGATAATGCAGACGGACCAGTTGAGGATCATTGGATACCGAAAATCTCCTGATCTGCTCGTCAGTTGTAAGCGTGGAATCATTTGTCGGTGTACCCAGGTTTACATCTGCTCTGTCAAACAGCTCCTTGTAAGAGCGGAGGTGGTCCTCAAGAATATTATTGTATGTTTTCTGGTTGACATTATTTATGTACGACTCAGCACGGGTTACCTGATTTGCAGTTACATCATTATAGCTTTTAAAGTTGGTACCTACAGCGACAAGAACTGTAGCGCTGTTTGCCCCGTTGATGTTTATTTTATTGTTTGCCGCTGAAACTGTACCCCCGTCAGTTTTGACTTTTACACGGGTCTGGAATCTGATACCGCTGGAATTGACAGTCACATTCAGCAACAGTAAATCATTGCCGGATGTGGAAAAATTCTTGTTGCCATGAGGGCTGTCCATGGAAACCGCACAGGAAATCTTACCAGGCTGATTTGCCGATAATCTGATGACTATTACCTGATCAGTAAAACTGGCAAAATACTCCCGGGTATAGGTTACCCCTCCCGATGAATACGTAGTTTTAGCTATCGCAGTCTTCAAATCCAGTTCACGGCGATAATTTGACGCGGTGTGTCCGGAAAACTCCAGATAAAGATTCCCAACCGGTTGAAACGCAGCCTGTCCGCCTCCGATCATCGCGTTTACCGCGTTACATGCTCCGGTAGCATCATTGGAAAAAATCTTCTGCCGTGCTTCAGCAAGACGATTGGCGGCACCACTCTTGTTATTGTTTCCGGGAGACATATTCCAGACAGTCGATTCATTCAAACTGATCCTGTCTTTTGCTACGTTTCCATATACCATGCCACCAAGGCGGCCGTTTCCAATCGGCAGAGCTTCCTCGAATTTTGACGCAGCCTCGTCATACCAGAGCGTCAAGTCAGAAAAAGCAGCCACAGACAGGAGCAAAGCCAGTATTATTCCTTTAACAATCATCATGCACACACTCTCCCATTGTGACTACATTTCAGTTCAATCGCAACCGCTATTCAGATTTGGAGATAAAAACTCTGTATCTGAATTATCACCCCGGATAATTCAGATACAGATAAGAACTTTCTGGTTTGAATCAGAATAATTGCTTTCTGATTTTACTCTTAACGGTTTAAAAGTATGAAAGCATTTTCTTTTCAACCTGCCCGTTACATTCGATATTAACCAGATAAATTCCCTTGCTTTTTACAGGAATTGTGATGACGCCGTTGATATTGTTTCTGCTGGTAACCAGCCGTCCATCCGGCATGTATACAGATGCATTGAATCTGACGCGGCTTGCAGATGGGCTGATCGCTATATTGCCGTTTGACATCTCTGCTTTAAACCTGTTGATTTCCGGCTGTCTGACAAGATTCCTTTCTCCGGTACTTACAGTAAACTGGAACCAGTTGAGATTCAACAGGTACGATTCTCCTCCGGTAAATCGCAGGTACAGATTGTGCTTTCCGCTTATTTCCGTCAGATTACAACTGACTTCAGTCCATGTCTGCCACCCGCCCGTGCCTTCAACAGTGCAGGAACCAGCAAGTGTGCCATCAGGTTTGTCAAGCCGTATTTCGATG
>LFRM01403620.1_pt1 | contig 11290 bp, 12 predicted proteins | sample 618341 | NCBI WGS metagenome assembly LFRM01 (sample SAMN03654438, study PRJNA283298) | anaerobic digester metagenome | isolation source: pool of bioreactors CSTR01a, CSTR02a, and CSTR03a thermophilic anaerobic... | place: Denmark: Kgs. Lyngby | collected 2014-05-21
CCCGCAAGCTTTAGGGAAATCTCCATAGTGCCAAAAAAAAATGCTGCCAAAAATATATACAGTGCTACTTTTTTCATCTATACCCTTATCCTTTTCTTTAGTTCTTGCCTTCTATTCTAATCCTTGGTTTTGTCCCTGCCTTTTATTTCTTCCCTGCGCCGCAACGCCCGAAACAATCTCAAGCTATTTTGGAGAGATATTTCGACAACACCCACGCGCAGTATTATATCACATCTTATCATTTTGTGTCTGCATTCGGTGTCCTGTATTCGGTGTCTGACACCTTTTGCAACTTGTTGAATTCGGTGTCTGGCACTTTTTACAGCACTTTTTACAAATACCGACCTAAAATCCGCAAAAAAGACCAGAGGAGAGTTGTAAATCCGCCGCTATTTGCGGCCTGATACTCGGTTCCTTCCTCTCCTCTGTCTCTCCGGATTGCACGGGCTACCTGTAAACCAGTCTCAGGACCATGCCCGGCCAGATCACGTCCGGATTCGCGATCTGGGCGTTTTGTGCAATAACATCTCTGTAATTTAATCGAAAACGATTTGCGATAGCATATATGGAATCTCCGGGCTGAACGATGTATTCGATATATGTGCCGCTGGGCAATTCGGGCTCGGGCCTTCCCGGAATAGTCAACATTATTCCCGGCCCAAGGGGTACGGAGTTTAAAATAGGATTTGCCGCCACCAATGCCTCCGGCGTCACTCCAAATCGTGAAGCAATAGTATTCATCGACTCCCAAGTTTCCCATGGTTGTACTATATATCTCACAAAACCAACTCCTTTACGTGTTATACCATATAATATTCCATGCAAATTTTTTTGTTCCAAAAGCCGTCCTGCATCTGTTAGACTGTCCATCATAATGTCTGTTTAAATACCTGTAGGCAACTATTGGTATCTCTACCGGAGCATGTCCCCCTCAAAAGACACATAATTCCCCGCAACTGATAATAAAGTTGTAAAAAGTGTCAGACACCAAATACAAAACGCCCAAGACACATAATTGCGCGCAGGATTATATTAAAGGAAGGAATACAAATGCAGGAATTCCATGACTTTGTTACTGTTATTAACGAGTTCATTTGGGGGCCGCCTCTCCTCATCTTGTTGTTTGGAACCCACTTGTTCCTTACATTTCGTCTCCGTTTCATCCAGCGATTCACTCTGTTAGGAATCAAACTGTCGTTTACAAAGGACAGGGGCGGAGAAGGGGATGTGAGCCAATTTGGCGCTTTAGCCACAGCGCTTGCTGCAACCAGCGGTACCGGCAATATCGTGGGTGTAGCCACCGCCATTACTCTGGGCGGTCCCGGTGCCGTTTTCTGGATGTGGATTACCGGTGTTTTTGGAATCGCGACAAAATACGCAGAGGCTCTTCTTTCCGTGAAATATCGTGTGAAAACCTCTGATGGAACAATGCTGGGCGGCCCGATGTACGCATTGGAACGAGGTTTGGGCATGAAAAGCCTGGCCGTGGCGTTTTGCATTTTTACCGCTTTCGCGTCTTTTGGCATTGGCAACATGACCCAGGCCAATTCCATTGCTGCGCTGGCCCATAAGACTTTCGGTTTGTCTCCGTTTATTACAGGAATCATCATGATGCTTCTTACCGGATTTGTTATTCTCGGTGGGATTAAGTCCATTGCTGGTGTTTGCGAGAAACTGATTCCATTTATGTGCGTTTTTTATATAGTAGGTTGTCTGATTATTTTGTACATGAACTGGCCTTTTGTGATTCCTGCCGTAAAACTGATTATCCATGATGCCTTCTCGCCCCGGGCGGCAGGCGGGGGGTTTATCGGCGCTTCTGTTATGGCAGCCGCCCGTTACGGAATTGCTCGAGGGCTATTTACCAATGAATCCGGTTTAGGCTCCGCTGCCATTGTGGCTGCGGCCGCGCAAACGAAAAACCCGGTTCGCCAGGCTTTGGTCTCCGCCACCGGCACTTTCTGGGATACGGTGGTGATTTGTCTGATGACCGGATTAGTGTTGGTGAGCACAATTATGAAATTTCCGGAAATCTCAGAGGGGTTGAACGGCGCAGAATTAACCAATGCAGCCTTTGATCAGATACCTGTTGTCGGGCCTTTTGTATTGACGGTGGGCCTTTTTACATTTGTCTATTCCACAATATTGGGGTGGTCTTACTACGGCGAACGGGCCGTAGAGTATTTGACGGGAAAAAAAGGAATTCCTCCCTATCGATATCTGTTTACGCTTTTCGTTTTCCTTGGCTCCATAGCCTCAATGCCACTTGTTTGGGATCTTTCGGATACAATGAACGCTATGATGGCCATCCCCAATCTGATTTCTCTGTTGCTATTAAGCGGAGTCATCGTCAAAGAAACCAGAAAATATCTCTGGGAAGGCAACCTGGACCGAACCTAACTTGCACTTGATGTCTTGTATTTGGTGTCTGTATTTGGTGTCTGACACCAAATACAACTTTTGCAGTTTTGCAGGGAATAAAATGCTAATTTAGGCGAACCCTATAATGGGAGGTGTCAAAAATGCAAAAAAACAATATCGCAGATCTTTCACAAGAGGCTTTGGCAATTATCTCTGAAACTGAAAGCAAAATAACTTCTATCAACGGAAACAAAGTGATACTGGTAGCTTATTCGGCCGAAAGCTAAATCCAGTCACTATAAGCACTCATGGGATCAACCCGATGAGTGCTTTTTTCTTTCTGATTTGTCTTTGTGTAATTTTCGGTAATTGGTGTCTGACACTTTTTACAAGGAGATGTATTTGGTGTCTGACACCAAATACAACTTTCCAGACATAACTGTCCTAATTTTGATTTCTGAATAAACTCCGTAAATGCCTCAATTTAGCCAAATTAAATAGCTAATATCGTATCCAGTAACAACTGCGCTCCTAAAACAAGATCCTCCTCGTCCGTATCTTCAAAAGGAACATGGCTCCTGCCGCCTTTGCTCGGCACAAAAATCATCCCGCCCGGGGCATGGGCAGCAATCAGACAAGTATCGTGAACGGCTCCACTGCTCATGATCGTATAGCTAAGCCCTTTCCGAGAAGCCAGTTCCTCAATCCTTTCAATTATTTTCTCTTCCATTTTTACCGGAGCAGAATAGGCTAAGCTCTTGGTTTCACAACGGACGCCCCGCTGTTTTGCAATTGAAACAATCGCATCCCTTATCTCGTCCATGGTGCGATGAATCTTTTCTTCATTTTTATCTCGCACTTCTACAGTGAACATAACTTCCTCGGGAATTACGTTGGAACAGTTAGGAGAAACGCTGATTTTACCTACTGTAGCAACCGTTATCCCTTCGGAATCCTCTTTGGCGATTCGCTCCGCTTCGCTAATGCAAAGGGCGGCCGCCGTCAACGCATCCCGGCGATCTATCATCGGAGTTGCCCCCGCATGATTGCCTACACCCTTAAGCGTAACCTCTAAAACGGACATCCCATAAACCACATCCACGATGCCAATGGACAAACCTTTCCGCTCCAGCACCGGCCCCTGTTCGATGTGCAACTCCAGCATGGCTCGCACTTGCTCGAAATCCCAAACCACTTCTTCCCTTTTATATTCTGGAAATCCGCATCGTTGCAACATTTTGCGAAGAGACACGCCTTGATCATTTCGCAATTTATCCAATTCTTCCTCACCGTAAATACCGGTGATAAACTTGCTTCCGGTCATAGTTGAACCAAAATTGGATCCTTCCTCTTCCGCAAAATTAACCAGTTCCAAAGGTAGAGTCACCATACCGTCCTCAGACAGCGTTCGCATGGTCTCTAGGCCGGCCACCACTCCATAAACTCCGTCAAGCCATCCCCCATTTCTTACCGTATCAATATGAGAGCCAACCACTATTCTCTTGGTTTCGCTATATACGTTCTTCACTGCCGCAGAAGTCCCCTCGCCGGCTTGTAGCGCCGCTTCTGCAAATCGAATGAACATGTTGCCAATGGCGTCTGTACGAACCGTAAATCCTGCCGACTCGGCAGCTCGTGTTATGTACGCTCTGGCTTCCTGGTCTTTTTGGCTGTAAGAAAAGCGCGTCACTCCTGACCTCGGGGTATCTGTGATTTCCCTCAACGCCTTCATATCGGAAAGCATCCTATCTCCATTAATCTTCATCATCGCCCTCCATAATCAGCAACTTGTAAAAAGTGTCAGACACCAAATACAATCAGTTGTAAAAGGTGTCTGGCACCAAATACAACTCTAACTCGACACAAAACTAAAGTTTTTGTCTAAAACAATAAACTATAAAATTATTAGTTATAAATTGTTTTATCACCAAAAAACACGAAGGCTTGCAAAAGGTGTCAGACACCGAATACAACCAGTTGTAAAAAGTGTCTGACACCAAATACAACTAATCAAACACAGCTACCCAAGACACAACCTTGATTAAGTTATTCGCTATATGCTAATCCGTAGGGTTTGCCGGGTATAAACCTCCCCTGACCCTTGTTACCCACATACTTACCGTTTTCGACAATCTTGTTGCCGCGCAGGTATACAGTCTCCGGTCTTCCTTTCTGTTCAAATCCCTCAAACGGGCAGTAATCAACGCCCTCTATGTTGTTCGCAACGCTGATCTTTCCTTTATATGACGAATCGAAAATCACAATATCCGCATCATATCCGATTGCTAACTGGCCTTTTTTCTCCAACCCGTTGATCTTCGCCGGCATGGTTGCAAAAAGATCCACCAAACGGCTCATGGAGATCCGCCCCTCGCAAACGCCGTAAGTCCAGAGAATATTTAACCGATTTTGAAGGCTGGGAGCCCCGTTCGGAATGTCCGCAAAGGATTTACCTTCTCCTGCGCCCATGTGCTTCTGCACTTCGTAATCAAAACCGCAATGATCAGAGCTTACTGCGTTGAGCCACTTCCGGTTAATCGCCTGCCACAAGGCATCCCGATGTTCTTTCGTCCTCAGAGCCGGCGAGCAAACGTATTTCGCCCCTTCGAAGCCGGGCCGCCCCAGATCTTCCATATCCAGAACCAGATAATGCGAGCAGGTCTCGCCGTAAACAGCCTGCCCTCTGTTGTAAGCCTGCTTGATCTCCTCTATTGCTTCCTTTGCCGATACATGAACCACATAAAGAGGTGCATCCGCCAGCTCCGCCAAATAAATTGCCCGCCTTGTCGCTTCCGCTTCCACCACCGGCGGCCTGGAAACCGCATGGAAATAGGGCGCCGTCTTACCTTCAGCGATCAGTTGTTTCGTCAGCACATCGATCATATCCGCGTTTTCCGCATGAACCATTATTGTGACACCGGCCTCTTTGCCCTTGTAAAGCGCCTGCAAAATTGCATCGTCATCCGCATGGAAAAACATTCCTTTGTAGGCCATAAAGAGTTTCATGGTGGGATATCCGGCTTCCGCCAGCTTTGGAATCTCCTCAATTACCTCCGGCCGTGGATCTGTCATAACGCTATGAAAAGAATAGTCAACCATCGCTATTCCTTCGGCTTCTTTCTTGCGGTACTCGTCAATGGATTCCACAAGTCCTTTGCCTTGCTCCTGGTTTACGAATTCAATGACCGTCGTGGTCCCGCCCACAGCCGCAGCATTAGAAGTTTCAAACCCGCGCACCTTGCTTCCTTTATAAGTAAAGGAAAAATGAACATGCTGGTCCACGCCTCCCGGCAATATGTACTTGCCCGTAGCATCCACCGTCTCGTCCGCCTGGTATTCCAGGTCTTTGCCAATGGCTTTTATGGATTCACCCTCCACATAAATATCGCCTTGGAACTCGCCTTCCGAAGTAACGATGGTTCCGTTCTTGATCAACACTGACATGGCTCTTCCTCCTTTATTCATTGTGTATATTAAAAATGGTTTTGGATCCTTGTGAGTTGCGGGATTTTGTTGCGCGGATTGCCGTATTGTAAATTTTGCATTTTACAGAGACTCATCGGTATACTGCAATTTAATCAAACAAATATCAATTGTGACCGTTTAACTGAACTGTTGCCGCATAACCTTTGTTTTTATTTTATTGCAATTTGATACTTTTGTACAGAACACAAGCTTTATTATCTTCCTTGCATTTGATGTCTGCATTTGGTGTCTGACACTTTTTACAAATTTCTGTATTTCGTGTCTGACACCTTTTACAAGTTTCTGTATTCGGTGTCTGACACCAAATACTAACTTGAAATATTTTCCTACTTATATTTTTTTCTCTTCAGTGACATACTAACAACAAACAGAACAGGAGGTCGAATTATGGATAAATCGAATTTCAATCACAGCATCAAGTGCACCGTAACCCAATGCGCTAATCATGCTGAAGGCGGAGACTATTGTGCTCTAAGTCAAATTCAAGTAGGTACACACGAAAAGGACCCCACAGATGTGAGATGTACCGATTGCGAGTCCTTTGAAACCAAAAGGTAATGTAAGTCAAAACACAAATAACTAAAAAGCCATGGGAAAACCGTGGCTACAGACCGTAGACAAAGTCGCAGAAGAAAGAGAATCTCTTCTGCGGCTTTTCTTATGCAAAATGGATGTGTGCCAGGATACACAATTCATCCAGGGAATGAGCATGATAGCAGAACATTTCCTGCAATCTGCGAAAGGTTAAAAAAGTATGATCCGGCATTGATGGTGTTGGATGCAGGTTACAAGACACCTGCCATAGCCAAGACATTGCCCGATGACGGAATCAAGCCGGTTTATCCATATCGTAGACCCATGACGAAAAAAGGGTTTTTTAAGAAGCATGAATATGTTTATGATGAATACTTCGACTGTTATCTGTGCCCTAATAATCAAGTCCTTTGTTATGCCACCACGAATCGGGAAGGATACAGAGAATACAAAAGCGATCCATCCTTTTGCGTGAACTGCCCTTATCTATCCCAGTGCACAGAGAGTAAAAGCCGTCAAAAAAACAGTCACGAGACATATTGGGGAACCGTACCTTGAAATCTGTGAAGAGATTCGACATACCGTGGGGATGAAAGAATGGTATGAGTAACGCAAAGAAAGCATCGAAAGAATCTTTGGGACAGCCAAAGAGTTTCACGGGATGCGATACACCAGGTTCGATGGCAAAGCCCTAATGGAGATGAAAGTTGGGCTTATTTTTGCATGCATGAATCTTAAAAAATTGCCAAGATGAAAAGANNCCCAGATGAAAAGAAGGAAAGGGCTATTAGACCCTGTTGACACTTCTTTTTTATTGAATTCTTTCAGAAATTTAATTCGATCACTGAAAAAGAAAAGCGTCTCAGAAGTTCTTGTTTTCTGAGACGCTTTGTCTACAGTCTGAAGCCACGGGAAAACCGTGGCTACATTATTTATTAAGCTTTTTGATTTCCTTAAACTAATGTCAATAAATCTCCGGATTCCTCCAGGGAAACACCAATTAAAACCCCAGATAAAACATATAAAATGCCAGCAGCAGTACCGCACCACCCATTACATACTTCAATATTTTACTGAATAAACCGTATCTGTCGCTGGATGTAACCTTGTTCACAAACCCCACCGATGTCCCCGCAATCAAAACCAGCACATTATGACCTATGGAATAGAGCAGCAACAGCAGCACACCCCAAGCAACGTTTCCACTTCTCGCCACAATCCCCAGCAAAACGACCAAAACCGGAGTCGAACAGGGCGAAGAGAAAAACCCGCCCAAAACCCCTGCCAGCAGAGCGCCAACATAACCCGTTCTCATGTTTTTATCCGTAAGATATGTGGAAGGAATAAAATTGTAGATTTCAAGGATTTGAAGCGCCATCAAGACCATCAAAATCCCAAGCGCAATGTACCACCAACCGCCCGCCGCCCCAATGAGCGTCCCTAAAAGCGAAGCTATAACTCCCAATGCTGTATATGTGATCGCCATTCCCAATGCAAATGTCAGTGATAACCTGAACGATCGCCACGGATCATCATTGCCAACTCCGCCCACATAACCAATTACCAAAGGCACGCTGGAAAGCGCGCACGGCGTAATAGACGTCAACATTCCCGCCAGCGCTGCCAACGCGGGCGCAATCCAGTAGCTTTTTGTGATTAATTCCGATAATGTCTCCAGCCACTGCTCAATCATTCTTCCATCCCCATTTCAATTAAAATTGAAAGGATCTCTTCCTCGGTCATTATGCCTTCATGAACGGTGAAAACATGCTCGCCCGTATCCTTCATGGTATATAAAAGCATTCGGGAAGCCTCCGGATCCGACGGCTCATATGGGTTCCCGTCCTTGTCAAAAAACATCAGAGTAGGGACCACCCTGATCGGATAACCTTCCGCCAGTTCAGGAGATTCCCAAACGTCTGCATATTTAATAATCGCTTTTTCTTGCAGCTCCTTGTGCAGTTTTTTAATTGTAGGCGCCAACCGGCGGCAAGGAGGACAGGAATCAGCACCAAAATCTATCATAATAGGAAGACCATGAGATTTCAGGTATTCAAGGTCTAATGGTTCGGTCACATTGAGAGCGAAATCCGGATTCTCTATCTGCAACTCGCCAGCAGCATCCTGCCAATTCTTGATAAACCAAATGCCAGCAACCACCAGCCCAATCAAAATTGGCACGATGATCTTTACTGCCAGCCTCTTTCTGTCCATTTTCTGATGCTCAACCTCCATTTGCAATTCCCTTCCCCCTCTTTCTTGTATTTGGTGTCAGACACTTTTTACAAGTAGTTGTGTTTGGTGTCTGCACCAAATACAGGTTCTATTTTAACACATTCTATTTACCCATTAGTCCAATTTTATCATTACTTAAATTCTTATATGTGTATGTGACTTTATCACACTAAGAAATGTCATCAGGCGCACACGTTGTGTCTTTTAAAAGTTGCAAAAGGTGTCAGACAAAGCGATTATGAGGGGAAAAAGCAGGTTTTAAAGCTGTTTACAAAGATGACAGTAGCTACAGGTTTTGACACAGCAATAAAAGCATTTGAAGAAGGATTAAAATTAGGTGTCAGTGATCCAGATAGTATTTGGGCGGCATATTGCCGCTTAATGTCACCGCCGGGATATAATTGACCTCAGATCGCCGGGGAAAAATTGACCCACACCAAACCAAACGGTTACCATAAGAGTATGAGCAATACTTTTATGGGAGGATAACCGCATGATAAGGAGTGGGCTAATAAACATGATACGCGAAAAAGCACAAAAAGGAAAGAGCGCATATGCCATTGGGAAAGAACTTGGCATATCGAAAAACACAGCAAAGAAGTATATGAACCAACCAAGAGCAGAGCATGGGCTCAAGGGAAGAAAAAAGCCATCCAAGCTGGACCCTTTCAAACCGGAGATTCATGAAATGCTGAAGAGTGGGATATTTAACTGCGTTGTAATTCATGAAAGGCTGCAGGATAAGGGCTATACCGGCGGCATCACCATTATCAAGGACTATGTAAAACCGTTCCGGCCTGCGAAGAGCGCCCCGGCGGTGCGAAGGTATGAAACGCTGCCCGGGAAGCAGGCGCAGATGGACTGGGGGATTAGCTGCTACATAGATGAGATGGGGCATGTCCATAAAACCCCGGTTTTCACAATGATCATGAGTCATTCAAGAGCCAAGTATGTTGAATTCACGAAACGCTGTGACTTGTACAGCCTTCTGAGATGCATGGTAAATGCCTTTGAATATTACGGTGGTGTTCCGGAAATCGTTCTGACTGACAGGATGAAGACGGTAATACACGGCATGGAAGCAGGAAAGCCGATATGGAACAGCCGGTTTGAAGACTTTGCTGCAGACATGGGGTTTGTCCCGAAGGTATGTCGGGCAAGAAGACCTCAGACAAAGGGGAAAGTGGAACGCCTGGTGGACTATGTGAAGGATAATTTTCTACCGGGAAGGCAGTTTAAGGATCTGCATGATTTAAACACACAAGCGCTTGAATGGTGCAAGAAGGTAGACAGCAAAACGCATGGAACTACCGGAAAAATCCCGCTTGAAGCCCTAAGCAGAGAACCCCTTCTGCCTTTGCCGGACAAATCGTTTCGCGATACATACAGGTGGGAAACAAGGAAAGTAACAAGGGAAGGATTTGTAAGTTATGATGGAGCAAAATACGGTGTCCCCTGGCAGTACAGCGGCCGGGAAGTGCGGGTGAGAATCTGCGGTGATTTCTTTGAAGCATATTATGGGGAGGTAAGAGTAGCACGACACAAAGTAGAGCATACATCAGGCAGGATCGTATGGCTGAAAGGCCAGTACCAGGGTCTTGCAGAAAAAGGCGGTATAGCAGTACCCCTTCCCTTTGCCAGGAAGAAGGAAACAGAAGCAGTAGAGATACGGCCTTTAAGCGTGTACGATGCTCTGGCAGGGGTGATATCCAATGGTTGAACTGGAGCATACCCGCAATATTCTGTCTGAGCTTGGGCTGAATACGGCTTGTGAACTTTTAGATGCGAAGATTGAAGATGCACTGCATAAAGATGCTACTTATCTGTCGTTCTTAAACGAACTTTTGGGAGCAGAGCTGCAGGAGAAAAAGCGGCGCAGCGAGGAAACGAGAATTAAGCTGTCACGGCTGCCGCATAGAAAAACGCTGGAGGAGTTTGATTTTGGCTTTCAACCCAGCATAGATGTGAGACAAATCAAAGAGTTATCGACGCTTGCCTTTGTGGCAAGGAAGGAAAATGTCATTTTTTTAGGCCCTCCCGGTGTTGGGAAAACCCATCTTGCGGTTGGACTCGCCATGCAGGCGCTAAGGTCCGGTATGACAGTATATTACGTCAGCTTAGCGTATCTCATAGCGGATCTGAAAAACGCAGAACAGCAAGGCAGGCTGGAACGCAGGTGGCGTATATATACCCGGCCGGACATACTGGTTATCGATGAAGCAGGATACATGCAGCTGGATCGTGACTCGGCGGAGTTATTCTTTCGCGTCATATGCGCGAGGTATGAAAACGGCAGCATAATACTTACCAGTAACAAATACTTCGGCGACTGGGGCGAACTGATGAACGATACAGTAATAGCTACAGCTATGCTGGACAGATTGCTTCATCATGCACATATCATAAACATAAGGGGTGAGAGCTATAGACTGAAAGACAGGTTAAAAAGCGGCATCAGGGTTGTGCCTCCGGCCGATATTCCGGCAGAGGATGATCCGGCGCAACGGAAAACCGGCCAAACAAATTCCGGCGATTGAAGACCGGCGATTGGGTCAATTATTAACCGGCGTTTCAGTCAAAAATATTCCGGCGTTGACATATAAAAAATATTCTCCTGAATTGCAATAACAAGTTGAACTAATCTCCGTACCTTGACAAATCTCTGTTGTTAAAG
>LFRM01217956.1_pt2 | contig 11287 bp, 12 predicted proteins | sample 618341 | NCBI WGS metagenome assembly LFRM01 (sample SAMN03654438, study PRJNA283298) | anaerobic digester metagenome | isolation source: pool of bioreactors CSTR01a, CSTR02a, and CSTR03a thermophilic anaerobic... | place: Denmark: Kgs. Lyngby | collected 2014-05-21
ATACAGTTTAGGACGAGCCTTTTCAATTGTTTTATCAAAGAAGTCATGTTTATTTCCTTCGATTGAAACTTTCTCAACAAATTTTTTGGCTTGGTCATTAAATTCTTTGGCTTTTTTGTAATCATCTTTTGGATAGTTTTCAATTTGTTTTAATGAAACTTTTTCTCCATCACCAATTTGATAAATAAACCATGTAATCAAATGGTTTTCATGGGCTTTAAGATCTTGTAAATCTTTATCCTTGTTTAATTTTAATACAAAATCAGGTTTCTTAGCATTAATATCCTTTTCTGCATTCTCCAATACTAAGTACTTTCTTCGAATTAGATCTAGAATTGTTGCCGTTATGTCTTCGTCATGAGTTTTCTTAAAGTAATATAAATAACTCATTTCGGCTGGACTATAGTCGGCCGGCAACTCACGATAATATTTACCATCAAATGATGGAATAAACTCTTTATCATATTTTTTATAAATATAAATTATTAATCCGATCGCCCCAAGCATAATGGCAACTCCGGCTAATAACAATATCCAATATGTAGTTCTTAGTAAATTGGCCTTGCGGGCAAGTTCGGCTTCTTCATCTAAAATTAACTGATATTGATTTAACTTAACTTGGTTTGTCGGGCGAACATTTGGCATTACATCTAATGGCATTAATAAACGAAATTCTATAAAATCGCCCTTACGGATTTTATTAATATCAAGAACTACTTGTTGATTGGATTTAATATCAGTTGTTCCTGAATATAATCCATGACCGAAAATATGAAAGTCATTTTTTGAATGAGAATTGGTTGGAAGATTAATAGTGATATATGCCTTATCAATTCGATTAGGAAAATATTCTAATATTCGCCAATTTAAGACCGCAATATCATTATATTTTGTTACTGCTCCGCGAATAGTATATTCATATTCAAAAGTCATTTGTTCATCCATTCCATTTAATACTTGGATAAATATACTTTCGCATTGAGCTGTTTTAATGTTGGTAGGACAGCCAATTGGTTCCCCATATTCGTCAACATGCCCCAAAAAAGAATATCTAACCCGAACACCCTGATTAATACCTTGATCTACATCATAAATATATTGATTATTACTGTTTTTGACTCTCACTTTAACAGAACTAGTATCAAAGTATGCTTGGTCATCAGTAACAGGATTTTTAGAATTAATATTTTTATCATAAATGATATCTCGAAAAATCACACTATATCCGCTTGGGTATTTCATAACTAATTGTTCTTTAATTGTCATATCCCCATGTTCACTAAGAAATATGTCAGCAGTATAACTTTTCGCTTTAACTCGCCCCAAACTAAAGACTTGGTTTGAGGCTAAAATTGTAAGGAAAAAAATGAAAACGAAAGAAATAGTAAATACCGCAACTATTTGTTTTCTAAAATTCATCACGTCACCTCTTTATTATTGGTTAAATAGTGCTAAAAAACTATATAACCCCCTAATAATTAAAATTTCTAATATTAATACCGCAAATGAATATGCTAAGCAAATTCTATCACGTTTTTGTTGGGATTTTATGACATAATGTAGCGAAACAAAAATACTTGCAATTGTAATGATATATAACGGGAAATTGAAAATTCGAATAATCTTATGAATAAAATCTAATGTTTCATTTTCTAAAAATAAATTAATTACAAAGATAAAAGCACTAAAAAAGAAAACAATAAATAAGTGCCAAGCAATAACAGTTAATTTAATATGTAAATCTTTCTTAAAAAATTCCTTCATTGTATCACTCTTTCTGCAAAAAATTCCAAAAATCTTTCTCCGGTTTAAGGGTAAATTCTAACCATTCATCTTTAGTTGGATGTTTAAATGCTAAACGATAACACCATAAACCTAAACGTCTACTGGAGTGAAGTATTCCTTGATATTTATAATCTCCAATAATCGGCATATTATGATAAGATAATTGAGCCCGAATTTGATTATATCTTCCCGTGATTAAATCTATTTTTAAAAATGAAAATATTTGATTATTATAAGCAAAACTATTTATGTATTTATATTTTAATATTGCTTCTTGAGCATTTAAAGTATCTTTAGAAACTATTTTAGCAAGACGTTTCTTTTCGTCTTTAATTAAATAATCAATTAAAGTGTCTTCTAATTTTAGAGGTTTATTTTTGACACAGGCTAAATATGTTTTATAAAAATTATGATTGGCAATTTCGGTACTTAGTCTACTTGCAGCTTTACTAGTTTTTGCAAAAACCATTAATCCACCGACGCGTCGATCTAAGCGATGAACTAATCCTAAATACACATTCCCCTTTTTTTGATATTTTTCTTTGATATAGTATTTGACAATATCTAACATACTAATATCATCAGTATAATCTTTTTGACTTAAAACATCCTCAAACTTTTCTACAACAATCACATGATTATCTTCATATAAAACATTCAACTTTTCAATAAATTTCTCAATCATTTTTACACCTTAATTTTGGTCGTATGCTGATTCGATATTAGTTTTAGAACGGTTAAAATCACCTAAAGTATTAATAACATATGAACGATATTTATCATGAAGTTTTAATTTTATAGTTATTCCTTCCTCATTGGTAATGTACATAAAGTTTTTAATTCTTCGATAACTTAAAAACAAGCCAAAATCACTTTCCACTACTTCATCCCCTAGCGATAAAACAAACTTCCGTATTTCCTCTAATAATTCCTTTTCTTTTATACTATTTTTAAAACTTTCCTCTCTTACTCTAATCTGTCTCCTTCCACAGACCCCCTTTTCAATTACCACGAAACCTCTAGTAAAGCTTTGAAATTTAATTAAGTCAATATCCAACGGTAATTGATTAATAGCATATTCATCATAGTGATTAAAATCATCACCAATACATATTAACCGTGGTTTATAGGTTACTTGTTTTGCTAATTCTTGCCCAAGTTTATCCACAACTAATAACTTAAACTCACTAAGGTGATTATTAATATAATCAACAAAAAAAAGACCCTTGTTAATTGTTTGACTAAACTTTCCTTGACGATATTCAATTATCGCTAATTGATAATTCTCATCAATTCCAATGGTTTCAATAATTTCTCCTGGGTGAGATTGAATATTGTAATTACTATCGATAAGTTGTAGCCCTAGTAATTCAAAACAATTCTCTTCAATTATTTTTTGCATATTAACTTTATTTATTTTACCCTTAGAATAATTTTCTTTATCTTTTATATTAATTAATTTAATATCACTCAATCAACCTCACCTCAAACTTATTATACCTCATTATTAAAGCGATGTAAATTATAAAAATCCTATTATAGGATAAATTATGCGCCTACAAATGTAGGCGCATTTTTTTATTCATTATTTTCAGTTGATTCAGTAGTAATATTCTCTTGATTTTCTAAACTTGGAGTTTCTTTTGGAAGTGATTCTGTTTGTTGGGCAGTTTCTTCTCCTGCTCCATCACTTTCCTCTCTGGCATGTGGTGGATGAACAAAAGTAATTGGTCTTTTTACTATTGGTTTTGCAAAAACTTTGTATGGTTTAGTTTGGGCTTTTTCAAGAATAATTTGTTGTAGTTCATCAAGAGTTCCACTTACAAAAAACTCCGGATTTTTATTAATAATTACTGGAGCATTACGAAAAGCCATTAAAAAAATAAATTCTGGAGTGTCATGAATTTCAGTAATATATTCCCATGGATAACTAAACTGTTGTTGTTCTTCTCCAGGGTTATAGATACGAATTTCGTTTTCATCGATTTCAATTTCCTTAGTAACTACACGTGGATTACGCAAAAAATATTTTTCGATTTGAGAATCTATAACTTTTTCAAAAAAGACAATTTGGTAAACCAAATATAAAGCTAATAGTCCCATTGCAATTGAAAAGATATAGTCTTTGCGAAAGACGAAAAGAATTGCTACTCCTATTACAATTATTAATGGGATAATAAAAACTAACATTCCTTTTTTACTACGATATCTTAAATTATAGTAATTATAATGTTTCATTGTTTTAAAATCATATTCTATTTTTACGCGAACTTTGTTAACTGTTTCCATAGCATTACTCCTTACATTTTTTTCTATTGGTTATATTATACCATATTTTTGGGAAAAAATAAAAGCATTGATAAAATTTTTACCATTTTTATGTTATAATTATTATAGCAATCTCAAAAGAAGGAGGTAAAAGATAATTTTATTATCTTTTAAAAAGATCATGAAAGTATTTATTAGCGCTGATATCGAAGGTGTTAATGGAATAACTAGTTGGAATGAAACGTTTTTAAATAATCCCCATTATCCCCGTTTTCAAAAACAATTAATTGATGAAGTTTCTATGGCCGCAAAAGCAGCAAAAGCTGCTGGGGCAAAGGAAATCGTTATTAAAGATGCCCATGACAGTGCTTTAAATTTAATTCATTCGGAATTACCTGAATATACAACCTTAATTCGTGGTTGGACAGGTCAACCCGCTAGTATGATGGCTGGCCTTGATGAAAGTTTTAATGCGGTAATATTTATTGGCTATCATAGTCCTTCATGTTCTGATGGAAACACCTTATCTCATACAATGAATACTAATCTTATTTATGTAAAGATTAATGGAGAAATTGCTAGTGAATTTTTAATTAATGCATATTATGCATCATTATTAAATGTTCCAGTCGCTTTCGCTAGTGGTGATTTACAATTAATGCATGACATTAATAAAATTAATTCTCATATTATTACTGTTCCAACAAAGGTTGGTATGCATGGAGGAACATTATCAAAGCATCCAAATGTTACAAACCAACAAATTTATGAAGGAGTATTGAAAAGTCTAACCCAAATCGATCTAAGTAAAAACATTGTTACTTTACCAAATAAATTTACTCTTGAAGTAAAATATCGAAATCATTATGATGCCTATAGTAAATCTTTTTTCCCAGGATGTAAATTGATTAGGACAGATACTGTTTATTTCGAAAGTAATAATTACTATGATTGTTTAATTGCGATGAAGTTTATTTTATAGAATTAATCGGTGAAGAATAGATATCTATTTTTCACCTTTTTGATAAAAGTATATTCCTTGTCTTTTTTTCCTTTTAAGAGTAAACTATAGTTATAGAATATTAAAAAGGAAAGATAAAAATGAATTTATTAGATGGTTTACAAATTAGTCGTATCAGTTTAAAAGTAGCTGACTTAGATCAAATGACTAACTTTTATCATAAAGTTATTGGATTAAACATTTTAGAAAAAACAAATAATATTTCATTACTTGGAGTTGAAAATAGAGTTATTATTGAGTTAGTTGAAGTTAAAAATTCCTCGTGGGGTCATCAGTATAATGGATTGTATCATATAGCCATTTTACTTCCAAGCGAAGTTGATTTAGCCAATATGTTATTACATTTAGCCCAATACAATATCCGCCTTGGAGCATCTGATCATGGTTTTTCTCACGCATTGTATTTAAATGATCCGGAAGGAAATGGAATTGAAATATATGCGGATCAACCAAAAGGAATATGGCCATATCTAAATAATAGTCTTGATATCGTTACTAAAAGATTAGATTTACGTAAGCTTGCTAGTCTAGCCACAACAAACAATTTACAGTCACTCCCACCACAAACCGTCATTGGACATATTCATCTTCAGATGAAAGATTTAAATGGATTTAGACAGTTTTATTTAGAAAAATTACAAATGGACTTGCAAATAGAAACACCAAATGCTTTATTTGCTTCTGTAGATGGTTATCATCACCATATTGCTGCTAATAATTGGAATAGTCCAATAGGACCATTACCTGATAAGTACTTAGGATTAAATTATTTTGCTATTAAGGCTAAAAATTTTAATACATTAAAAGATATTTTAAAAAACGAACCCACTTTTATTGAAAGCCAAAATACCTTTATAGTTACTTGTCCTAATGGAATAAAAATTGTTTTTGAACAATAATTTAGCCCTCTTATCGAGGGCTTTTTTATTTTAGATTATCTTACAATTTATCCCTAATTTTGCAAGTTTTTCATAAGGCTTTTCATAACCGCGTAATAATACATCAATATTATCAATAACACTTTCTCCATTGGTAATTGCACAAGCTATTAGGAGACTTGCGGCACCACGTAAATCATAGGCAGTAACCTCACTTGGTTCAAGTAAGGTTTTCCCCTTAACAATAATTGTATTATCCTGCAAAATAATATGTGCTTTCATTTTTTGTAATTCAGATATATGGCTAAAACGATTATTAAAAATGGTTTCCTTAATACTAGATAATCCATCAATTTGCGTTAGAAGTGTTGTCAATGGTTGTTGTAAATCAGTCGGAAACGCTGGATAAGGTCCAACTTCTATATGAATTGGCTTTAATTCTTGATTTTTTGTTATGGTAATTTTATCTTTTTCAATTTCCATTTGACAACCTATTTTTTCTAATACTTCAAGTAACGAAGTTAAGTGATTTGGATTAACATTTGTGACTGTTAATCCCGGACCATCAGCACATGCCCCTAAAATTAAATATGTTCCAGCTTCGATTCGATCTGGCATTAAAGTATATGTAGTTTTAGTTAATTTTTTCACTCCTGTTATTGTAATTGTACTTGTTCCCGCTCCTTCAATTTTCGCTCCCATTGAATTTAAAAAGTTTGCCACATCAACAACTTCTGGTTCTTTAGCACAATTGTTTATTACCGTTACCCCTCTTGCTTTTGTTCCAGCAAGCATTAAGTTAATTGTCGCTCCAACTGAAGGAAAATCTAGATTAATTGTTGTTCCTAATAGTTTTTTAGTACGCATTATTAATTGATCATTTTTTTGAATTATATTAACATTCATTTTAGAAAAACCATCTAAATGATAATTAATCGGACGATTCCCTAAATTACAACCACCTGGATAAAATGTTTTTATTTTGTTTCTTTTCGCAAGAAGTACCCCAAAAAAGTAATATGAACCACGTAGCCTAGATACTAGAGGAGTATTTAGATTGGTTTTAGTTTTTGGATTAGGTTTTATTATTATTTCACAATCAGTAATTATTACTTCATGTCCAATATAACTTAAAATATTAAGTAAAGTTTGGCAATCTTCAATTTGGGGAACATTTCTTAATCGTACTTCTTCATCACAAAGGATAGTTGCTGGAATAATGGCTACGGCACTATTTTTACAACCACTTATTTGTACTTCTCCACTTAAATTTTTATTACCATAAATTTGTAATTTAATTTTTTCACCCCATAAAAATATATTAGAAATTCATACAAAATATACCAAACATAATTATCTAAAAAATATTTATTTAACTTAACTTTAATTTCAAAATATGATAAAATGATATTATGAATGAGGGTGATTAAAATTAGTACATTAAGAGAAAAAGCATTAAAATTACACGAAGAAAATCAAGGGAAATTAGGGGTTTATTCTAAGGTAAGTATCAAGACAAAAGAGGACTTAGCTTTAGCATATTCTCCGGGGGTTGCAGAGCCGTGCAAGGAAATTTATCAAGATCCATCTTTAATATATCGCTATACCGGAAAAGGAAATACCGTTGCAGTAGTAACTGACGGATCAGCTGTTTTAGGATTAGGTAATATCGGTCCAAAAGCAGCCCTACCTGTAATGGAAGGAAAATGTATTTTATTTAAGGAATTCGCTGGGATTGATGCGATTCCAATTTGTCTTGATACGCAAGATGTTGAAGAAATTATTCAGGCTGTTAAATTAATTTCTCCAGGACTTGGAGGGATAAACTTAGAAGATATTTCTAGTCCACGATGTATTGAAATTGAAGAAAGACTAAAACAAGAACTAGATATTCCTGTCTTTCATGACGATCAACACGGGACAGCTGTAGTAACACTTGCGGCTTTAATCAATTACTGTCGTTTACTTAAACGAGATATTCGCAATTTGAAAATTGTCATATCTGGAATGGGTGCCGCTGGTACTAGTATTGCTAAATTATTAAGACTTTATGGGGCAAAAACTATTTACGGAACTAATGCCCAAGGAATAATATCTAAATCAAAATATCATCGCTATAATTCTGCTGTTCAAAAATTATTAGATGATGGTATTGTTGATGATTTTGAGATTACTGAAGATTCGCTTGCAGAGGTTGTAAAGAATACTGATTGCTTTATTGGAGTAAGCGTAGCTAATATTTTAACAGTTGATATGATTAACTCTATGAACGATGATCCAATTATTTTAGCTATGGCTAATCCAAATCCAGAAATTCCATATGAAGAAGCTTTAAAATCAAAAGCAGCTATTATTGGAACAGGGCGCAGTGACTATCCAAACCAAATCAATAACGTCTTAGCCTTCCCGGGAATTTTCCGTGGTGCTTTAGATGCTAAAAGCTATAAAATTACTGATGAAATGAAAATTGTTGCAAGCGAAGCCATCGCGTATTTAATTAAAGATGAAGAATTACGACGCGATTATATTATTCCATCTCCTTTTGATTCACGCGTTGTAAAAGCTGTAAGTAATGCCGTATATCAAAAAGCAAAGGAATTAAAGGTTTGTAGAGAGTAGGAGATTATATGAGATTTAGAATTGAACAGGACTACTTAGGAACTAAAAAAGTTCCAAAAGAAGCTTATTATGGAATTCAGTCTTTGCGTTCAAAAGAGAATTTTCAAATTACTAAACGTGGTCTTTCTCGCCAAATGATTAAAGCTTTAGCGGTAGTAAAAAAAGCCGCTGCACAGGCAAATAGAGATGCGGGACTACTTAGCAATGAGGTTGCTGAGGCTATTTCACTTACTTGTAATGAAATAATTAATGGTCGCTTACATGGTCAATTTATTACTGATGTTTTGCAAGGTGGCGCTGGTACTAGTATTAATATGAATGCTAATGAAGTAATCGCTAATCGTGCAAATGAAATGCTTGGTGGGGAAAAAGGAGTTTATAACTTTGTTCATCCACTTGACCATGTAAACTGTGGTCAATCAACAAATGATGTCGTCCCAACTGCTGCTAAAATTACTGCTTATCGTCTAACTAAAAAACTTTTAGTTGAATTGAAAAAACTTCAACATGCTTGTGAAGAAAAAGCCGAGGCATTTAAAACAATCTATAAAATGGGACGCACTCATCTGCAGGATGCTGTACCAATGACTTTTGGGCAGCACTTTGGAGCCTTAGCAAGTATGCTTGAACGTGATATTAAACGGATTGAACAAGCAATGAGCGGTCTTCTAGAAATCAATATGGGAGGAACCGCTATCGGTTCAGGAATTAACGCTAATCCTGTTTATGTTACCAAAGTAATACAATATATTCGCCAATATACCGGTGAAGACTTTGTTCAAGGTAAAAACTTATTTGATTTAACCCGACATTTAGATCCATTCTTATGGCTTTCCTCAGCAATCAAAACTTCAGCAGTAAATCTATCCAAAGCCGCTAACGATCTTCGTCTAATGGCATCTGGTCCCAAATACGGATTCAACGAAGTCTTTTTACCACAATTACAACCAGGCTCAACAATCATGCCCGGAAAAGTAAATCCTGTTATTCCGGAGGTAGTTAACCAAACAGCCTTCCTAATTATTGGTCTTGATACAACCATCACTAAGGCTGTCGAAGCCGGTCAATTAGAACTTAATGTATTCGGACCTATTATCTATGCTTGTTTAGAAGATATGCTAAATTATCATCGTCGAGTAGTCCGTTTATTTAAAGAAAAGGTCATAGATGGTATACAAGTAAATCAAAATCTGCCTATTTCCGAAGAACTTTCAAACTCTACAATCGCCGCAATGATTCCATACATTGGATATGATATGTGTACAAAAATCCTTGAGGAAGCAAAGAATTCTAATTTATCATTAAAAGAACTAATCTTAAAACATACCAACTTATCTGCTGAAGAAATTGATAACATCTTTGATTTAGAAAACATTACAGTTAATACTGCCTTGACTGTAAAACGTAAAAAAGCTAGCAAGTAACTCTTGCTAGCTTTTTTATATTGCATTAACAAAAGCATTTTGTTTAGTAAACTTATTAAATAAGAATATGGAAAACAAAATATCCTTACTTGTATTTCCTGTCGCTAACAACATATGATGTTTATTATTTAGTGCTATTTGACACGTTTTAACATCAATATTTTGTTGATGTAAAAGTATTTCTAGATATGATTTGTTAGGCAAATATACCAAACTGAAACTATCTAGTTCTTTTGAAAATCTACCAATATTAATTAAATCCATAAGTCCATAATGCGTATAGATTTTGTCATTTACCCCTAATCTTTGCAAATACATTTTAGTTAGTTCATAATCCTTATTATATGTTTGACGATTATCATTAATTAAAACTATTTTGTTAGGTAATAATCCTAACTTATTTAAGAACATCTTACTTTCTAAAATCGCTAATGCTTCATTTTCAAAATCTATAGAATTTTCTAAATAACTTAATCCAAATGATAATTTATTATTCACACTTAAAAGATAAAAATTAGTTAAAACATTTTGATGTGTTTTTGCTAAAACTTGCATAACTAAATCTTTTTGCACATCGCCAACTAGAACATAATCAATACTTTTTTCATTAATTAATTCTTCTAATTTTAAGCAAATATTAATATCTCCTATTTCATCGTATATTTGTAGGAGATTATAATTTAAATTGTATTTTAAACATAATAATCTTATTTTCTTTTTATCTCCAATAATTATAAATGATGCCAGGTTTAATAAAATACTGTCAATAATAGTTGTTAATATGTTCAACTCATAAGGAGCTAATACAATAAATTTTGCTTTCATATAGACTCACCATCTATATGATAATAATTAATTATGACATTTTTTGATGTTTTTTGTAAATGAAAAATCTAATTTGTGTAAAATTAGATTTTCATTCTAAAATATTCGTTGTAATAAAATCAACATCCCAAGTTGCTAACATTAATGCTACAATTGGATTATTAACAGTATACGTATTAACTTTAATATTGTTTTGATGTAATATTTGAACAATTTCTTTACTTAAGTTTTGATGATTGATATCAATATCAAAATGATATTTTAAGCAATTATTTAAAACTTCATCATTAAATTCATTTACTAAATATTGAATAGTAATATCTTTATTAATTTTGCGAATATTTATTAAGTTTTCTAAATCGAAAGATATAATAATTGAAGATGATAAATAATTATATTCATTTAGTATAGTTAATAATCGTTTAATTTGTTCATATGTAAACCGTGGTTTTAGTTCGATAATAGCT
>LFRM01325945.1_pt1 | contig 11284 bp, 4 predicted proteins | sample 618341 | NCBI WGS metagenome assembly LFRM01 (sample SAMN03654438, study PRJNA283298) | anaerobic digester metagenome | isolation source: pool of bioreactors CSTR01a, CSTR02a, and CSTR03a thermophilic anaerobic... | place: Denmark: Kgs. Lyngby | collected 2014-05-21
ATGCCTGTTGCGTACAAACTCCTGCAAATGGTTTTTGAGCTTCCAGCGCGCACTGCAGGTTAATTCATAATCACGCTCAGTGTACATTTGTATGGCAATAGACAAAAGTTCATCCACATCATAATCTGCAAAATCTATATGAATGGGAAATCGGGAGCGCAATCCCGGATTGGAACGCAAGAAACGTTCCATTTCATAAGAATACCCGGCTAGGATAATAACCAGATTATCCCGGTGGTCTTCCATAGCTTTTACCAAAGTTGCTACTGCCTCACGGCCAAAGTCCTTTTCCCCGCCTTGAGCCAAAGTATAGGCTTCGTCAATAAACATAATTCCCCCCAGGGATTTTTTCAACATTTCCCTGGTTTTTTGGGCAGTATGACCGATATATTCTCCTACTAAATCAGCCCGCTCCACTTCTACCAGCTGCCCTTTGCTTAAGATGCCGATATCCCTAAAGATACGGCCCAATATGCGGGCTACCGTAGTTTTGCCGGTACCCGGATTGCCTTTGAAAACCATATGCAGAGCATTAGGGCAGGCTTTTAGCTGCATTTGACTGCGGCGGGACTGGATTAAGGAAAAGGCAGTAACTTCAGCAAGAATTCTTTTAACATCTTTTAGCCCAATTAAATCCTCTAGCTCCTTAAAGGCATCGGTTTTGGGAAATGGATTATTGGCCACATTAGTATAGCCAGTATTGTTAGTACTGCTGACATTATAGCGCATAGAGATTTCCAAAAAAATCACCACTTCTTCATAGTCTAACTTAATATATGCCAAGTAGACAGAAGTGGTGATATTTTATCATTACTACTCCTTAGGTTAATCAGCAAAGACATCCATGCTCAGATATCTTTCTCCGGTATCAGGTGCGATGGCTAGTATACGCTGACCAGGTAAAGCCTGTTGCCAATTTTCAGTACACCATGCTTGATCGCATAAACAATAAGGGTATTCATGGCAAGTTTTGTTTATTTATATTGTTTCTCCGGAGATGTTTCCGGTAATTAATACCTCGACAATGAGCAATATAAATTGGTTGATAAGTATTACTTTTTGTTCCTCAGAAAGGATGTCCTTTTCCAAAATCAGTCCTGCAAAGGCTTAGGATGTAATCACCAAGCGAAAAGATATTAAACTACCTGAAGCTTCAAGGTAGGTTGAACACGGAATTACCGAAACACTGACTTACTTGTCGTTCCATCGGAGCAATCGCTGAAAATTCGGACTAGAAACCTAGTTGAACGTGGTGGATTTTACTTTTAATAGATCTTTCTGAACAGCTGGTCGATATAGTTAGAATCTTCCATAAAGATAACATTACGGGTATTCCAGTCGGCTTTAGGAATATGTTTGTTAGCCATTTCCAGGTGCTTGGTGGGGGTAAGGATAATGGAATTCAAGACTATACTGTTATTCCCTAAGTCGCGTTCTATATCTTTGATCCTGCTAAAGAGTTTTACCTTTTCATCCTCAAAAGAGATATCCCTGGTTCCGTGCGGTTCAATAAAGGTTATATACTGCTTGTCGGGAGTAACCAGCCACATGATGAAATCGGGATAGAACCCAGCTTCTTCAAAGAATCCGATGCCCTTCTTACTGACATTGCGGATAACATATAGCTCTTTATCAGCAAAGAACGTTTTTTCCCGCTGAGCATAGAGCCGTAATTCCTTAAGAAAATTAATCTCGCTTTCCTTAAGAGGCACAGGCGATATGGTGATATTAATACTATTTTTATCAAGGTATAGTAGTGGATTATACAATGAAGCTGGAAATGCTACTGCCACGAATTCATTTTTTAATTTCACAAAGTCAATCAGTTTGTGGGACTTTTTGGCGGTTTCCAATTCCTTTGCCAAGTTTTCAATAAATATTTTGGTCTCTTCATGCAACTCCACTTTGCTTATACTGATTGTATATTCATCATCTTTGATAAAGTTTTCGTTATTATCATCCACTAGCTCATAGGTAAGGAGCGGTTTTTCCCAGACACTTTTTTGCACATAGTAATAGCGCTCGCAGTATTTTTTCAAAAGTGCGATGGCAATTTTCGTCCAACGGGAAAAATCGCTAAGGTCATGAAGATTCAGTTCCTCTAGTGGAATAAGTAGTTTGTACCAGCTATTGTCTTTAAGCAATGGCTTAATATCATTCTTGGCGATATTTAGGTTGTACCAGCCCTTTTCATTTTTATACCTTTGTAGTTCAAAGTAAATTTCCTCATAATCGAGCCCAGCCAGGTGCATATCGTTAAAATATCCGGATTGTTTGGTTATCTCGGATTGAGCTGCGTGCTTTTTGGAGGATTCAAACTGTACTTTGGCATAGCAATCTAAAGTGATAACCCCGGTATTTTTTTTCTCGGCGAAAGTAGGCTTGGGCCCGTGTTTTTTGAAGTTCAGGTCTCCGCGCACTTTTAAGGTCATAATCTTTGACTTTTTATACTTCTTATTACGGACAACCGGCAGTTTGATTATGTAGGGCGGTTCTTTTTCATCAGGCACCCCTTCTTCCTTCAGGTATTCCCTGAACTGTTTCATATAATCAGCTCGTACACCAAATATGTTCAAAGTCTCCAGAATGGAAATATACTGTGGCAACTTGACTGACGGGTTGTCTTTTATATAATAACTGCTGCGCTTTAATGACATGTCATAACCTTTTAGGCGCACGCCCCGGCCAAAAAGCTGGATAATTTCACTGCCTTCACTACGTCCCACATTCATCAGCCCCATAGTGGAAACTCGCCAGCAGTTCCACCCTTCGGTAAATTTTTTTGAGCCGATCAAAAGGTTGATTGTAGAGTCAGGTTTAGTAATGTTTTGAAATAAAGATTCGGTAAAATCAACACTTGCCGTATGCAGTCCATTCGCAGCACAAAGTTTGAGCAAAGCACTATCATCACCAACGTTAATTACCCCGAAGGGATCATTATTTCCTAAGCGCAAGCGAATTTCACCCTGTATGCCTTTAAGCCGCTCAATATGCAAGATAGCTCCGCTGGTTGAGCAGTTGAACACTATTGACAAAAGGTCGTTGTATACCTCTTCCGGGGACATATTGAGATTAGATAAAAAAGTGAAAGCATTTCTGAATATATCGGCTCCATGTTCGTTTAATAGCCCTGTACGTCCGGTTTGGATACGTTCAATCATGGAAATTATTGTACTGCTCTTAGATACAACGTCCGCAATAAATAGGAGTATATCTACCACATCTGAAACTTCGCGTTTGTTTTCTTTTCTTACTGCATTGACGCTACTGCCAACAAAAACCAATAGCGGATTTTCTACGTTGAACTGTTTAAATTGCTTTTTACCTGTTAGATATAGCTTTTTCTGCTGGTAGTAGGTTAGTAAACAGGCGGTGAGGTATAGTTGCCGTTTATGCTCATCACTGTCATCCGCTAGATTTAGAATATTGTAATCCTTGCCGTAACCATCGTTATAGAAGTATTTATAGGAATAGTCAAACAAAATACATCTAGCATATTCCTGAGTCAATTCTTTATCATTGGCGGCCTTTACTGCCTGTCCAAAGGTAGCGGAATATTCGAAGGAAAAGCCATTCTCACAGAGCATATTGCGGTATTTGTACCAGGTGTCCCCAGACGCACCACGGTGTCCCTCATCAACAAATACCACATTTCTATCTCCAAAGCGTGTGACAGCAACGGTTTTATCGCCGTCTTTGTCCCCTAGTTTAGTGTTTTCCAGGATAATTATTTCGTTAGAATGGGCAAACATTTTACTTACTTCTTTTTGATAGATGGTAGCTGGGATTCCAGAAGCTTTGAAATCATCAATATGCTGAAGGGACAAACCTTCTTTAGGGGTTAGCAGAATAAATGAGCTATCCTCGCTGCTCATACTCTTCCGAGAATAATAAAGAAACTGGTGATAGTTTATATGCATTAGCAAGGTCTTGCCGCTGCCGGTGGCGTTCCAGAAAGCTATCTTGTTGAGGTCATTTTCTTCATATAGTTTTATTTGATTTACCGGATCTTGACGGCTGTTAAACTCTGCCACAAAAGCGTTTAAACCATTTAGCAAGCCCTGCCGATTATTGAAATATTCATCCAAGTAGTATTCCGTAAAGAGCAGAGCAAGGTACTGAAAATATTTTAAAGTAATCTTCTCATCACGTTTTTCATTAATTTTCCGTGTATGGCTAATAATATTTAAGTCATACTGAGCGAGCCGTTCTTCGGATATTTTCAAAGTATCATAGAACTCGGAGATTAAACGCTTATGAAAACCGCTCACACCTTCGCTGTCTATAATCTCGTACTGAGGTGCTTTCATCGCTCGGGCAAGCTCATCAAATTTTTCCACACCAAACTGCCGAAGCAAGTACTGGTTTAAAACCAGTTTTTTGTGAAACTCCAAGAGGGGAGCGGTATTTTGATTTCTCCTTCTTGCCATTGATTGCTCCCTCCTTAGATATTGTCAATACTGAACATGCGTTTTTTCATTTCTTCTTCTATAAGGACGACCTTCCAGCTTTCCTCATCGGTCCGCAAATTGGGCAAATTGTTATCGCCGTTGACATAGATTTTCTTATATTCGAAGTCGGTGGTGCTGATTTTCTTCCGCTGGAAGAAGGCGTCCAACACAGCGTTATCCTTTATTTTGTCTCCCGTGAGATTCCGCCAGATGACCAATACCCTGTCACCGTTCAACATGGTGCCTTCTATCATTTTGAAGCGGTAGGTGGAGCCATGCTTCAGCTTAGCAGTTACAGCTCCATATTCGCCGGTAATAAATTCCGCATCAAAGCTCTGCAGCGCATAATTACGCTCTACCTTCAAGCCAATTAAGTAGTTGAACGTCTCCACCAGGTCTATGGTGGTCAATTTGCTTTCCTGTCGACGGGTAATGTTCATAGCATAGTTAAAGGGATGATCTAATCGGTCAATATTTAGCAGGCTCAGGCTGCTCTTTGTTTCATTAGGCAAAAAGTAATGGAGCATGTATTGTTCCCTCACCTCTGGATTGGCGAGGAATTTCAGCGTGCCTTCCTCTATTTCGATATTGTTCAGGGTATCTTCATAGCTTTCCAAGCGTAGGTATTTAAAGGCGTGACTGGAGCCTTTACGGGATACTGGCTTTCCATCTCTCCAATCCTCGCTGTAGATAGCTTTTTGTATGCGTGGTTTGGTAACCGTGTCGAAATACTCGCCCATCTCCACCAGGATATATTTCCGGTTTCCACCATCCTCGTTGAGGTTTATAACCGCGTGGGCGGTAGTGCCTGAGCCAGCAAAGTAGTCAAGAACGATACCTTCTGTCCAATCTGATAAGCCAGCTTTAACACAATCCATAACCGTATATATTGATTTTGGATACTTAAACTCTGTTTTCTTAAACATTGCTGATAACAATGCCGAGCCATAACTATTAGCAGAATACTTTTTATCTGTCCAAACCGTTTTATATCGAAAAACACTTTTGCTTCTCATAATATCGTATTCATTGCGGCGTTCATCGTATTTTACCCATAGCTCATCAAAAATTGATTCAACCGTATCTCGTGCAAATACCCATTTTTTTTCAATACCGTTGTTATCAATAGGATATATTTCGATAATTCCATTCTCTTGTACAACATTTTTTGAAGCTGGATGAAAGTCATCAGGGCAAACATCTCCAAAACCGACTATTTCTTTCCCATTAATATAAATAGGATAAAAACAATTCGCTGCATCTGTTCGCAAATTGTTATTGCCTGAATTATCTCTAAATGTTCTCACATCTATCCCGCTCTCATCTCGGGTTTCCTTGCCAATCACATCTTTAATATTGTTGTAAACAAAATAAGCAAACTCGTTAGTAAAAGAAAAATTATCACCTTGCTGGCCTGACGGATTATGAACAACAGTAATCGCTGTACATTCTTTGCTCGGATAGAGTATTTTAAGTAATCCTCCTAAGTGTACTTGTTCTACCTCATTAACGGCAATTATCATTACTGACTCGTACTTAAGCAAAGGATTAGTAAGAGAAAGTCTATTTTCCATCAAACTCAACCAAGACGAGTGTTTGAAATTATTCTTATACAGTATTTCGTTCGACTCAGTATTATATGGTGGATCAATATAAACACATTTCACCTGTTCTCGATATCTCTCTTGCAACAAATTCAGCGCCTGAAAATTCTCACTATGAATCAACAATCCATCTAGGTTATCATCTAAGTTGTCTATGCTGTCCACCAGTTCTTCCTTAAACTCCGGTGAGAAAAAGGCGGTGTCCAGGACCAGGTAGGGGTTCTGCTCCAGGAATTCAATGGTAAGCGGATCGGAGAAACTGGCTTTCGGAGGTTCTGCTAGATTTGGCTGATTTGCTTCAATCTCATCGATGGCAAAAAGCCGCACCCATTCCTCGACCTGGGCTTTATTCTCAATAATTTGCGGGTAGAGCTTTTTCGGCACCCGGTCAAGGGTAATACAGTAATTGGTCTCAACAACGAATTTCTTTTTCAACCATAGCATCTTCTGGAAGTTCTCGATCTGGGCCAGGAAGGCGATAATCTTCTTACCAATAGCACGAATTATTTTCGCTTTCAGCAGGTATTCTTTGGTTTTCAGTTCATTCTCTTCGTCTATATCATCAAGGAACATAACTTCGTTCTTTATGTAAAAATCAAGCTCCCGATTTAAGAACTTGCCCAGATCCTTATGAATAAAATAATCAAAGGTATTGCGGGCGGTATAACGATTTAATTGCCTTTCCAATAGGCTCTTACCATCTGACTGAGCCAAAAGATCAGCAAAATCAGGATACTGTGTCGCAACTTTTGTAAACTCGCTAATTACCTCTTTGTTATAGTCATCCTGTTTTTTCTTCGCCCCAGCCTTATATTCGAAGTAAATTATAAGTTCACCGTTTTCCAGGGCAAAAGGCGATTCTGTATAGAGCTGGAAAAAACGTTTTTCGTTGCTTTTATTATTGTCTTTTTCTGTTTCCGCTTCTTTGATCTTAAAATGCACGGTTTTACCATAGGGGGTCTTGAAAGTATAGTCCTTAAAATATTCGCTGGTTTTTACGTAATACTGGTCAGCGTTAGCCCAGTGGAGTTTTACTTCCTCACCTTCATAAGGAATGGCATATATCCCGTCTTTATATCGACGCTGGGAGATAAAATCTCCTTCGTCATAGTAACGGGAAAAGAATTCAGTGAGATGTGAATATATATCTGCCTCCACCGCTGTAATATCGATATCGGTATAACTTGCTTTCTTTTCCTCTAGTTTTTGTATCATACTGGCTTTCGTATCTTCGTCCACATCCATGGCCTGAACACTTTTTATGTCCTTTTCAATCTTTTCCAGCTCAGCTTGATTGCTGCTTTGACTGAGTCCCATAAGCATATCTGAGATCTGCGGCATTAACTCTTTTTCTAAAAAATGCTTTATTTCATCGCGTTTGTAATTCATGATCCTATAGATGCCAAAATCCAAGTCAGCATGGTCAAACTGGAACATCTCTGAAAGTTGTGTCATTAGTTTTTTCTGGTTTTCGGTCAATTTTGTCATTTAAATGACCTCCCATTCGATAATGAATAATTCTATTAGTTCGCACTGGGCTCGCGAACGCTTCTTGATATCATCAATTAAGGCTCGCCGTTTAGCTTCAATTTCTTCTTCGTTGTCTTCCAGCCGGGCTCGCATATTGCGCTTTTTGCGGTTCAGTTCACTAAGCTTTTCGTTGAGTTCAGCGTGTTCAGCAATGGTAGTAGCTAAGCGTAGCTGGCGTTCAGTTTCGCGGATTTGTACTTTAACTCTCTCTAACTCCTTTTCCAAGGCAAGGATCATATCCTTAGTCCACTTTTCTAAGCGTTCTTCCTCCTCACGAATATAGACCAGGTTCTGTTGGTTGACTGTTTCCAGAGTACCGCTGGCATAGATATCAATTTCCTCTTTCAATTTTTCTTTGATGACTAACGGTACCTGGTATTCGGTATCGGCAAAACCGCCACATTCAAAAAGTTTTTGGCATTGCTCAGCAGGAAGTGGCGTACCGTCTTTTAGGAAACCGGCAAAGAGCAGAAACTCCTCCTTATCAAATGATGAAACTGTGAATTTATATAGTGCAAGATAACCGCTTTGCCCCTTTAACTGTTCCACTTGGCTAATACGGTATCCGGTATGGTGGGAGATGTCAAAAGTTACTTTGCCGTAAAATAGAGGTTCATTTAGTGCCTGATTTAATACATACTGTCCGAGTGGATGGGACATACGATAAAGGATTCCACTTGTTTCTTCTGTTCCCTTTCTTATTAGGCAGTATCTTCCTGGTGGAGAAGATGCAACTTCATCAACCAAAGTAAAAGTGTGGTTGACATCATCAAATACTGCTTTGTTGCCTAACTCAAACACGGTTAAGGACCAAAAATATCTGGTATAACGGTCCAAATATTCGTTTACACTTAATTTGAGCCGTTCGTGTACTTCAGCGTCAAAATTCTCAAAGAGCTGTTCTCGCGCCTTTTGCATGGAACGCTCAATTTTATCCTCCAGTTCTTTTTGCAGCCGATTAAACTCCTGTTCGATTTCCTCTACCGTACGGCACTGCTGGTAGATTTCCAAAATGCGTTTTTCAAAATCAACCCCCGACTCAACTGTTCCCAGAACTTCGTCGGAAGAACCAAACACTCCCTTAAACAGGCTAAATTTCTCATCTAAGAGCTCATACACTCTAATATCAGCATAATTCCGCTTATTAAGGAAATTGATAACCACTACATCATTTTTTTGGCCATAGCGGTGACAGCGTCCGATACGCTGTTCAATGCGCTGGGGATTCCAAGGCAGATCATAATTGATTACTAGGGAGCAGAACTGCAGGTTTACACCTTCGGCAGCTGACTCTGTGGCAATCATAATGTCGGCGGTATCCCTGAAATATTCAATCAATGCGTTACGTTTATCAGCTGTGGGAGAACCGCTAATCCTGCCAGTGTATTTGTTTTTTTTTAGCCAATCTTTGTAAATTTGATTAGTTTCAGAACCTGAATTGCTGCCATTGAATAGAACAATCCTGTCGGTGTAACCGTTAGATTCTAAAAAAAGTTTCAAATAGTCCTGGGTACGACGGCTTTCAGTAAAAATTAGGGCTTTGCGATTGGCTCCTTTTAAGCGCATCTCTTCAAATCCAGTAGAAAGTGCATCTAGTAATGTTGTGGATTTTGTATCTGTGTCTATGCTTTTGGCTAGTTCAATTAATGAATCTAACTCGGCTATTTCTTCATTTAGCTGATTAATATCGAAATCCGTTTTATTATATTGGGGTCGTTCATCATCCTCAGTTTCGTCCATTATTTCTTCAATAATTGCATACTCGTCCTCGTCAAAGAGGTCCTCAAGGTTCCTATTTGCATCAAGCACGCCTTCACGAATGCTAATCAGCCGATCCCTTATAGTCTCTAAAGTCTGCAATAAAGCCCAGGTTGATGAGGCTAGCAATTTGCGGATGATCAGGGTAGTAAGCTGTTTCTGCTGGTAAGGTATGGCATATGTATTATCCCTTTGCAAAAAGGCGGATACTTTTTCATATAACTTCTGCTCAGTGTCAGAAGCAACGAACTCCTTTACTATTGCCAATCGTTCTGTATATTTTACATATTCTAAGACATCCTTGCGCAGGGTACGTTTACAGAAGTGGGACAATCGCTCTTTCAGCTCATAAAAGTCTGAATTGTTAATATAGTTTTCTCGGAAGGATTTCAGATCGCCAAATAAGTGTTCGTCAATAACGGTGGATAAACCGAAAAGCTCTGCCAGATTATTCTGCAAAGGTGTGGCAGTTAATAAAAGTTTTTTTCTTCCCGCAATTGCTTTTTTTATAGCTTGTCCCATTTTATTGCTTGATCGGTAAGAATTGCGTAATTTATGGGCCTCGTCAATAATCACTAGATCCCAACTTATCCGCGCGATATCCAGGTTCATTTTACTAGCATAATTATAGGACACTATCACAATAGCAGGCTGATCGAATGGATTCTCTGCACCTAAATTCAGGTATTCCTTATAGGTTTTCCTTTCCAAGATCACCGATGGAAGGTTGAATTTCTCCAGCAATTCCAGGCTCCATTGTTTTCTCAAAGCCGCTGGGCAAATGACCAGTTGTTTGCGTTTGCGTTCAGCCCATAGCTGACACATGACCAGACCAGCTTCAATCGTCTTTCCAAGGCCAACTTCATCAGCTAAAATAACCCCCTTGGAAAGCGGGGATTTAAAGGCAAATAAAGCCGCGTCAATCTGATGAGGATTTAATGCCAGAGCAGCATCAAACAACGAAGAAGATATTCGCTCATCGCTGCTATATGATTTTCTATGTAAAAGCTCGTTAGCATAATATTTGGCATGAAAAGGGGTAATCATAGAAAGACTCTCCTCCAAGGAGGTAAAAATGTAAAATTCTATCCAATGACAATAGTGCATTACCTTTTGTGCAAACTGGAACCTCATTTGAATGTCTTCTACTAAGTCTTCTTTTTTCCCTTTATTAGAACAACTGCGTCAGTAGCACTCCCTTCTGTTAATGTCGGCAAGCCCTCTGTAAATGCATGGGGTTCACGTTCACGTATTTTCAGGCACAAAAAACACTTTAAGGATTTTTTGAGTTAAGTTATATTTTGGTGACTAAGACTAGAAACAGAAAAACACTGTATTATCGGTCTTCTTTTTCCTCCACAAAGGGGTACTATTGTCGTTGCCACAGCCTCGCGCCCGAAGTCCTTCTCCCCGCCCTGAGCCAGAGTATAGGCTTCGTCAATAAACATAATTCCTCCCAGGGATATTTTCAACATTTCCCTGGTTTTTTGCGCGGTATGACCGATATATTCACCTACTAGATCGGCCCGCTCCACTTCCACCAACTGTCCCTTGCTTAGAATGCCGATATCCCTGAGGATGCGGCCTAATATGCGGGCTACTGTAGTCTTACCGGTGCCCGGATTACCTTTGAAAACCATATGCAGAGCATTAGGGCAAGCCTTAAGCTGCATTTGGCTGCGGCGGGACTGTATCAGGGAAAAGGCAGTAACCTCAGCAAGAATCCTTTTTACATCTTTTAACCCAATTAAACTCTCCAGTTCCTTAAAAGCATCGGTTTTAGGAAAAGGATTGGATGAAGGAGTTAAATACTCTGCATTGTTGGTACTGTTGACATTATAGCGCATAGAGATTTCCAAGAAAAATCACCACTTCTTCATAGTCTGTGTCAAGATTTAGTAGGGGGAACTCCTGGTCTTAGAAAAATAATATTTATCTTAA